>Ga0307514_10000244_pt1 | contig 141059 bp, 140 predicted proteins | sample 16_EM_MG_FD_203088 | JGI IMG/M metagenome (GOLD analysis project Ga0307514, IMG submission 203088) | Populus trichocarpa ectomycorrhiza microbial communities from riparian zone in the Pacific Northwest, United States - 16_EM | ecosystem: Host-associated > Plants > Roots > Unclassified...
ATACCATGCACGATTACAATTCGGTGGATCCGTGCCGGGTATACGCCACGATTAGAAGGAAACGCGCTGTGTTACGTCCGAGACGGATGTGGGCATTGTAGCCTGCCAAGACCCCGGGGGGGGGGGGTGAGATTTCGTGTTTTGCGGGCGACGGTGATGGGCTGTGACCCAGTCTGCGGAGGACTGTAGTTGGACCGTCGGGACTAGAGCGAATGGAGGGGGGAGATCACGCGGGGATGAGGAAATACACCAGGACAGAAGTGCAGGGCACCGGGTATACGATGGCAATAAGTTGATGACCGGACGGGCGGGAGGGGAAAAATATATTGGGATGAGCCTGAGGAATGTCGATGGGGTATCATATATATTGGATGTGTGCCTGAAGAGTCTGGCATCGACAGCGTCTGGTTGGATCTCGATGATGGGGGGGGCATCCGCGAATACCCAGTGACGGGGACGGATGCGAGATGAAGCCCATCGTCTGGTCGATAGCGTCAGGCACTTCATTTAGCACTGGATGTCATATGTTCTCGGAGGTCCAACGGAATCGCAGAGATTACTGGCCGAGAGTGGGTTTTATAGGCCCCAGACAGGATGTACAAATCGGTGTGGATGATATCCTTCTGTGAACTCCTCTTGCCAATCAGCGTTCCGCACAAGGTCAGACTCAACGAGCCTCTGTTTCTAACGGAGCAAGCTTCCACGCGTCGCTACTTCGGGATCGGGACGTCCGCTGCCAGCAAACCGGTACACAAACCTTAGCTCGCACAAATGTCTGGGAACGAAACGACGGGTAGAATACGCAACAGATAATACGGGCAGGATCAACAACCCATCAGATGGCATTACGCGTGTCACTCGACGAAAAGCCTGTTACCACACAGTGGTAGTCAGACAAAGATGCCACAGAGCGAGGCAGGATCTAGGGTTAGGCTTTCACCAAGCCCACCTCGACCCTGTGCTCCATTCGATCTCGGCGAGAGTGGGCCGGTGCCGGCAGCACGCCCTAAAAACTTAAAAATTAGGCATAGGACGGTAGTGGTCATCGCACGCGAGACGGGCATACAATCCACGCGCAGCTGACCAGCGTCCTTTTGCCTGATGACAGCCTTGTTTCTTTGCACCCACACCCCCATAGGAACTTTCGCAAGCAAAGTGCACACAGTTGATACCCCATTCCCAGCCCAGTTCTACCAGTACATGAATATATATACAGCACATGATCATAAAGACGCCATAGCAAAACCCGCAGCCCCCAAACCCCCAAACCCCCCTTCCCAGCGGAGCAAAAAACGCCGTTTGCTGCGTACCGAAACGCCCCCAAACAAAAACAAGTCCAAAAATAAACACCCCATCAAAAAACTCCGTGGCAAAACCGCGTAACAAATTTGTTGGTGGCGAAGACGGGGGAGAGTGGCGAGATGAACGTGACCAAATTCGTGCGCGCGTAAAGTTCCATTTCGTCACCAAAAACCCAGGGGTTTCAGATCTCCCCAAGTTCCACCACCGTCATCATCGTACTTTTTGCCGCCGGACAAACACCCCCTACCCCAGTAGTTTCTTGCCGCCCGTAACCCCAGCAACCTTCCCCTCCCCTCCCGCTAGCCGCTGCGCTGGCTACCCAAACTCCTCTGCGAGTCTGCGTCGCTCTCGCTCATTTCGCTGGCCCACGCTTCCTCCCTCTCCTCGAGCTCTTCGAAACTCAGCTGCAGCGACCCCATCCGCCCTCCCATCCGGATATCTGCAAGCAGTGTTTCATGGCGCTGCAGCGTGGGTATCACGCGGTTCTTGCAGTATGCTCGTCTTCGCGATGACGTCGACGACGGCGCGGACGATGAGGGCGGCGAGGCGGGAGGCGAGGGGAGCAGGAAGTCTGGTGGGTGCGACATATCGTGTGTGCGAAAAAAAGGGTTGAATCTGCGCGGAATGTGTAGCGAAATTTGGTGTGCGATAGCTGGGAAAGCCGTGGTAGCGAGAAGTGTTTAGGAAGAGGAGGTGGTGGAACGTTGAAATGTTGAAAAAAGTGAGGCGGCGGGGCGGGAGGGGGTGCTTTGTTGGTTTTGTATGAGACAGCAACCAAGACAACCAGCCATCATGATCCCTGAAGGGGGGTTGATGTTGTGCAGGGAAGAAAAAAGTAAAACAAACTGTGGCACCGTCCGATAAAGGCGCATAACTCACGTCTTTGGTATCTTTCAAGTCGCCGTCGTTATCGCAGTTTCCCCTGATCGTAATACTCACGTTTTCAACGAAGCTTTTTTTCAATTTTTGCCGCCTCATCGAAGACTAGTGGATTCGCTTGTTCGCCATCGTAAGAACCATCGTGGGAACGCACCACTGCCAGCCACAGCCAACGCATCCAGATCGTGTTGTCGCCAGGAAGGAACCAGAGGTCGCTAAACAAACTGTGACGAATCATCTGGGTCAGTCTCAGCTTACCCACCGTGCCAAAACGGGCTAAAAAGGAGCCGCGCGACATGAAAGCTGCACGCTCGGGAAGGCTGTGCACGTTCGTGACGCATACTCACGTGGAACCGTGCCAGAGAGAGGCGCGCGACCCGTTGCCCCTTCGACTAGACTTCAGCGTGAGTAGTCATGAGCTTGCTCACCGTCACCCACCACCTATTTTAATTTACTTACCGCAATGACACCGTTGAGACAACGCCTCCCAGGCTTCACTGCCCGGTATTCTACGCGTCGCTGTATACACCAGGATCCGGCTCGCGACCCTCGAAAAAAGCTCCAGAAACGAAAGCAATTTTAGAAGCATTTTCGGAGCGAATGAGGTACATGCGTAAGCCGGTAATGTATGCGGTGGGGGGGGAAGGATGCTCAGCGTTTCGCAACTTTCCAAAGGTTAATTATCTCCGAGATGGTAGACAGAACCCAAGGAACGAAAAGGTTTACCCAATTTCAAAATGCCGAAGCTTCCGATGGAATCTTTCAATCCGGCGACGGTACAGAGTACCAGCCGAGAATTTGGGCACCAAAGGGTCACGATGTTTTTCCGCATGGTTTCGCACGGCATAATGATTTTCTTTCTGCGCCGCCGGGTCTAGGTAGGAGCACTTATAGATATATTCTAAAGTAGGGAGGTGTCATGATGGATGGACGCATGGGGAATGTGAGTAATGGATGATGTATGACTGTTGACCATTTGTTCCAGCCATTCGAATAAAACACCAATCTTGTTTCAAGACCGAGCAATACGCCACGAGATGTGTTCTACGGCAGACGCGAAATTGCCGAGTATTACTCACTTCCAAAGTCTGAATTCCGATGGTTGGGAGGTATCTGGTCAGCTGCCACAGCTATGCTCTGAGGTTGTCAGCTTCAAGAACCAGCCTACTTTCACTTCTCAGATGCTCACTCGTCATGACCAGGCCACTCCGAACATTCAGCAGTTAAACATAGCCAACCAACAAAGTCAGAACAACATATTCACGCCTAGGAAAGAACGAAAAGCAAAACTACAAAAAACCGCCCCTTCCACCAAGAAAGCCCCGAGGGATACGAAACAACAACCCTAACCCCCATCTAACCAATCAATCAATCAAAACTCCAGAAAAGCCTCTACATGATCCCAAATCAAACGCTCCGGCATATCTATTGAAACTCGCTGACGACAAAAAAGCCTCCTGACCAAATAAACTCCCGCAGCAGATGTATCCCGAACTCCCCCAATAACAAAAGGAAAATTACTCCCAAAGCAAGACACGCCACCCCTCTCATCCCTCTATCTCTCAGCTCCGTCCAATCACCAGCTCAAATGCCGTGCCCTTTCCTCCGTAACAACAACAACAGGCACCCGTCTAGGACTCGAACTAACCGCAACTCTCGCAGGAACCGCGATCGGCTCCTTGTATGGTTCTGTCCAGAGCACGCCACCCGATTCTGCGCTGCCGGTATGCGATTGCTGTGCGGAGGAGGAGGACGACGACGACGAACATAGGTCGTGCAGATAGCGTAGGATTGCAAGCAGCGGGCCGCAGACGAAGTGGGCGATGTTAGTGCACATTATGTGTATGCGTGTGTGAGTGATCGGCGGAACTGGTGGGTATGGATAGGAAAGGATAGGAGATGTTGTATTGGTGATAGATAGCAAGGGGGTGTGGTTCCGCCGGGAGAAGGGGGGGGTGAGGGGCGACGGCGAGATATTTGACATGACTTGACGTGAAGGCTTGATATGTACATAAGTGCTTCTGAGCGGCGGGTATGGTGGGTGGACTATGTAGCACATAAAGGATGAGACGAACGCACGTGGTTGGATATATGTGGCCCAGGGCATGCATCCAGCAACAGGTGCTCATGTTATCAGATGGAAGATGCGCGCGCACGGTCTCAGGTTGTTTCAAAATGCTGTCCTGTCTGCAGACTTACGTGGAGAGTAGCACTCGGAGTGGGGAGATCGAGAAGTGGTGCAAGCTAGACAACACGCAGAGTGCATATGCAATGCTTGCCGACGGAAGCAGCGATTCCCATGGTATGGAATGGGGAATCTTGACATCTCTGCACACCTAGAAGGCTCTGATATTGGGGAAACCACAATCATAAAACATCACTCACAAATTAAACTGTCTGCGGTGTGGGGCGGGAAATGTGCGCCCATTTGCTTTTGACAGCCCTTATATATCTGTAGTATTGCGGTCAATCTTAAATATTCAGTCTGCGCGCCTAGAGAACACGCACGACCGCACACACTGTTTGTTCTGGTCGGTAGGGAATCTCATTGGAATATTTCAGGGTCACGATGGGGCAAGGAAAAAAAGGATTCATAAATTGATGATTAGTTATGATGGATTTCTTTCGTTTCCCGTGTGTCTATTGGAAATGGCGATTGCTGCAAATTTGCGATTTGATATCACCTACCTGGCTGAACATCGCCACACACCACACCGCTTTCAGCTACTACTTACCATCAATCATATCAAAAGCCAATCACACCCCACAAACGATCTCTCCGATAACTTCTGCTCGCCAACCATGGTAACGGCTCCAGTCGATCCGAAATACTCTATCTAAGTCTATCCTAGCACCCGTGGTTCGGGGGCGTCCGGGAAAGAAGGCTTCTTACATATCAGCTGGAACTCATAACTTCTGGGTAGTATACCTGAGCTAAGCTGGAACGCGAACCTCATTGGTCGAGATTCTTGAGCCCATGAGCCATTTCCAATTTCCTCGTCCTTCGACGTCGGCCCGCCCCGTTCCTGACAGCAGGGGGCGACCGCGAGCCCGGCATCAAGCGCCGTGCAGGAGAATCTAAGACATCGGGGCCTAGTATCCGAAGATCTGGGCAGAAACCCATTGCCTAGGAACATCACGGCACTCCGGCAGACTTCGGCAGATGTCCCAGATGCCTTCATCTGCCGAGCTCGTAGGGCTGCCGGTCGCGGAAGTCCCATCGTCTATATATCTGTAAAAGCCATCTATCTGCAGGTACAAAGCATCCGATTGCTCTCACGGCGAATGGCGAGTCTGGTATCGAAATTATCTGCAACCCGTTGTGTTGTTGGGAACTAATATTGGGTGGTTTTTTTCCAGGGAGCCTTGCTTTCTGCGCCAGTCTTTCCGGAAGCAACAAATAGCAATGGAGAGGCTTCGACAGGAGGATCCTTTGCTATCATATGCACATTGGTATTCTACTGCGGAGTGGAGTATTTTTATTGCACGCATGTGCGCAACATTGATAAACCGTCATACTGACTGCTAGTGCCAGCGGTCACATTCAACCATTTGGACTACTCGTGGATCCGTAGTTGGGTAGGCCCGTAGAGATGCCGGTCTATCTACGGGTTGCCTGGGCCGTCCATGAATGGTCCAAATTTACCACTTGACTGACCCGAACGGAAAGTTGCCGAAAGTGTACATGTGATTTTTGAGCAGATGCTCAAGGTGTTCAAGGATTATGTCATGGGTTTGCGGCCGGTATCTAATATTTTGAAAGACGTATTGGGGATGAGCGTGATAGACTTCTGCGTACTGAAAATTCGAATGATCCAGTCACTACTTAGGAAGTGGTCTTACGACCAGAATACACGCTGCTTAGTGGTGGGCGAGATAAAAGCGTTCTGGGACTTCGGCTCGGGAATTGGTGTGACCAAGTATCGACAAGACGAGATATCTTGAGACATCTTGTCATATCCCGAGGCCACAGTGCACGTATATGATAGCTAGTGAAGTGCTGTGTCCGGATGGATCGAAGGCGACTGAGAGTAGGAGAGCGGCTTCATTCATTCTCTTTCCTTTCCATCTTTCGAGCACCCTGGGGGTGTCGAAGTCTAGTTTTTCCCTGTGCTTCGCGTTTCTTAGCTATGATTGAAGTATCTAGAGCATCTGGTCTGCTGGTCGAATCTGCTGTCGCAGACATCATGGCCACTGAGAGCGAGTTGCAATGTGTTATAGAAGACGGATCGGTGCAGTTATGGAGGAGGTTAGAAACACAGAAGCACAGGTTGCCGCTTTGCTTGTCATCTGATGAAAACTCGGCTGCATTTGAAGACGATGTGATTGAAGACCCAGGCTGACTCTGAGGGTATAAGGGATGAGGGAGAGGAGCGATGTATGCGTTTTGTAAAAAGCTAAGGCTAAGTGATGTGATAATGTTATTGACGTGATGGTGGGGAGTTACGTGTACACCCTTACTTTTTGTTAGTTTGTAGATAGGTCGCGCATATGTATTCAATAGGATATATCTAGCAAGAAAGATCACCGATTGACCGTTAAATTATGACCAAATATCTCGCTCCTACACTACACAGTTCCTCAGCTAAACTGAAATCAAACAAACACACAAAATACGGCATTTTATACCGTGTTGACGAATGCTATGAAGCTAATCCTAAATTATCACCCGGAAATATCCACCAATTTTAAAACAAGTATTATTCTTTGGAAATGCGCACGCTGCACACCTCACATTGGACTTTCTACTCATAGACTTCAGTGGGGTGATGTTCAAATGCGAACTAGAACTTTAGGCTCCAAACTTGTAAGAATCATCTGTAATCTAAATCTCTAGCTCTGCTAAAGAGAAGACAACCCGCCTGTTCCCAACACAAGCTGGATCAGATAGGTACTAACGGATTGCCAGCATAGATAGACAATATTACACCTTCAGTTACCTCGGCCTTCCTAAGTGGCAGTAAGAGGGACAATCCACCAATGGATTCTGGCAGTGCTTCTTCAATTCTAGATGACCAAGGACTAAAAAATTCCCAATATAAACTCTTAGTATAGCTCTCTTGAGTTTGGCTCGGATTGGATTTGTAGATTTCAGGGCTAAAATGAGCATTTCGTAACATTTCACACTAGAGAAAATGGTAGCATGCCACATTTAACCTGAAATGTGTGAATCCAAACGTACTGTTAGTATGCTGTGGGGTTCATACACCCCTTCCTACAAAGTTTTATCTACGCGATCTGAGTACGTATTGTGTTTTGTGAGGTGACCTTGTTGGGCGGGGCACGTGTGGGGTACAGGTTGTTAAGCTAGGGTGCTACCTTGCTGATTAGTGAAACCAGGTCTAGGACCAGTTCTAAAAAACCAAAGTTTACACACAAAATGTGAGAACCAAACTTTCATCAGCATGAGATACAGATCTATTCCCATCACTGTCATACAGAAATAGCTCAGCTATATCATAAATCAATCATATAATACTGCACTCAATAAAGTTGCACACCAACTCTGTGAATAAGGTCTGAATTTCAAGCTTTATCAACACTATGGTTTAAAGCTGAACTTTATCTATGGGGTCAGGGGATGGCCTTGTGCGGGATGATTTTTAGCCTGCTGCCAGAGTATACCACCAACATTCGAGGCGTCGATTATATTGTACTGGTAAGACATATTGTGTTTTTATTGCACACGGCAGTCTGAATCTGCTTATCCACAAGGTATCATAGTTCACTCCAGGTTGGCATGAACTGAACCATCGTCGACTACCTGAAGGCCGCCACCACTAAAGTGTGGTGACGCGGACGTTCTGCAACATGAGGACCACGGTGCCACGTGCCTGATGGCTACATATCTTAAACCATAAGATCATGCTGTCCAAGGACCTAGGTCATATGAGTTGAGCGGGAACTCTCAGCCGCTAACAGGTCAATTGCGAAATGAACACGATGCGGCGTGTGCCACTCAAACTGCTACCACGGACCTAGGTAACACAGTCCGCGACCTAAGCCTATACCTGTTGGAGTCTTACGCGAGGTCGCATACTGGAGTCAACGTTTCTTTTCCAGAACAACCGCTCGGTATCTGCCGGTGTAGCTGTCCATCTCTTCGATCGTTCAAACCCGAGATGAATAGACATCACATAGGGAGTAAAAGATTTAGCGAGTACACAGAAAGTGAAACCGGCTCCCTGAGCCCTATATAAACGTCGGAATATGGATTATGTATAATGGACCTAATTACTGTACCATAGCGCTTAAACGGATCGGCCCGACGGATTCTCCAATAATACCACGCAAAACAAAACAAATATAAGATGCGGCCAGGCAACTGTTACATCGCCTTGAATTCGGAAGTTTAGAATTAAAGGGTCTAAAATAAATTAGTTGGTGTAATATGGGAATAAGGGTATTGTGTCGGCAATTGATGAAAGATAGACTGTGAAGCCTGGCATGTTTTTTGAAGATCGCGGTTTATCTGACGGATCACTTCCGTGATACATCTGTTTGATGAACATATATTGGTTGATGCGCCTATTGGATAGAGAAATACAATAGGAGAAAGGGGCGGAGGACGAGGGGAGACCTTAAAGGGAACAAGCAGACTATATCCCCTGCAACTTCACTTTATCCCTTGTTTTTTTTCTTTTGAATCATACGCGTGTTGAGACCATGGGACTATGACGGAAATAAGGCCTAAATATGCGTCTTTATCCCTTTGTGTGAAGAAGTTAGATCTCGTGCCCAAACTCCACCAGCAAAAAATACGGAGTTTCTGGATTCTTAATTTGGAATATATTACCTGCCAAGCGTCATTGTTGTACTCTACTCTCCACTAGGCCGTAAGGTTAGGGCGGTTCATGGACGGGTTCCTCCTGTGGCGGTTGTGTAGGGTACAGTATACACGTAGATCCCATCACGGGATTTTCTACATGTGAGGGGATAAGCGCTCCCTTTTTGTACTACGGCGTTCCTATCAAATTCCTCCCATATACTAGCTCTGCAGCTGACAGCGAGAATCCATGGTACAAATTGATCTCGATACTGACAGCTTCCGTCCGCCGCCGCCATTGGTCTGTGCACCCAGCGCCCCCAAAGGCCACAAACAGCTGGAAACCCATTGACTTCAGAAGATCCAAAGGGCCAACTTCCCCAAGGACGGACCTAGTCCCAAAAGACTAACTTCGTCCAAAGGACAGTAAACTTTGCCTGAAGTTCCAACTCTGTTCATCTTTCGCGATGCCACTCATACTGATTGTTGGCGTGTCTTATTAATTACCACTATAATACATAAGCTCATACTCATATCCACTTACCCTTTCGAATTGCCCAATCCTCGGTTCCCTCGTCTGTCATCTCCATGCCTACTACACCCCTGCGCAAGTTTTTTGGCACCTATAACTCGATATAGCATCGTTGTCTTTCGGGGGAAGATTGCTGTAACAATCAGAATCACATTCCATTGTTTAAAGTTCAGGGTACAATATGGGCATTCTCACACGTCTCCACGGTTCGGAGCGAGGAACATTACGTTCATGCAACCCGGATCTCTGTAGAATGCACAGCACCCATTCTCAACATTATAACTGGTGATCCTGTGAATTTATTAGATATCGATGGGGATGGAAAATTAAATTTTTTTTTCATGTACACAACTTACTGATTGTCTAGAGGCGTTATAACCGCGTAGCAGATACCCAACTTCGGATGCTGGCTTGCGCAACAACCTCTATAGTCGGTGTCTTGACAGTATACTAGCCATGTCTTGGTATCTACGGCGGTGCGTGATGTGGAGTCTGCGTTTATGATCTGGAGAGCTCTTTCTCCGGACTGGCCAGAGAGGAGTGCTTGTATCACTGAACCCGGGAGGGAACACTTGGTTTTGTCCGGTGCATCTCTAGGAGACAAGGATGAAGCGAGCACGGGAAGGATCAAAAGTGCTGACGAGAAAATGGCGAAAAGCTGCACTATGGAGAAGTCAGAGAGGGTTGGGTTTATAGCGATGGAAAGGTGGGCCTACTGATTGATAGATAAGAAGGTTGAAATGGAATTGAGGGGATTCGGCTGGGGTAGAGATGTTGAACGTTGTTGAAGGACATCGATTGAACCTTTATACCCTGCAAAAACTCTCAATGGTATTATGTATACAATTACTCGCTACTGCAATTGGTAGCTGGGACTGACTAAGTATCTATAATAGATACAGAAGCTACTTAAGTACTATACTATACTTGATGTCTACTTCGGCGGGTATAAATAGGTAGTACTTATTAACGGAGGGAGCACATTAAGCAGGCCAGGCTAACCTTGCGCGCGTTTGAGGAAAGGGATCTGGATTTGACGCAATAAATTGTGCACAATTCTTAATCACGCAGGCTCTGTGACACGTATACATATACTGGTACCCCGTACTCAAGATGTTGCAGCCTCCAACTATCAGATGCCAATGAACGAAATATGACTGACACTATGGCAAGCAGATGTGAATGAATGAGGAAAATTTGCGTGGAAGAAACGTGTGAATCTGACAGGTTATGCATAAAATACCGTGCACCGGGTGCATTGGTGTGCCAATTGGAAGCGGTTAATCTTTATAGGAACGGCAAGTCAATGCACCGGCGCCATATGCGAGCGCCCGCTAGGAATATATCTGGTCTTTTTAGCTGTCAGGCCGGTGTGCAAGCGTAACTTATTAGCTAATGTAGCTCTTCATCATCTCGAATTCAATTACAACGAATCCGTTCCAGCCGAGTGTGTAGGGGATGCATGTGAGTGTACTCTATATGGTTCTGTTCAATGTATAATAACCAGTCTACGAGTTTCCATTTCAGGGTTAGTCAGCTTTCGTCCGGTCCATAAACTGGAGAAGACGGGCCGGATTCGCGAACGGACTCATTAGACCGGCTTCATATGGTGCAGCCGGTATTGAACCTTGGTCGGGATGTTGACCGCCATAACCCAACCCCGCAAAGAGAGGGGAACCAGTGACTATGGACTATAAGCCTCTACAGTTCGAGTACCTCTCACATCAGCTGGAACACACGTATCCCGGTCATTTCGTTTTGCGGGAAACTTACCAGCTATGTACAGACGCCCGCCGCCACTGGCACAGATCACCGTAAAATCAAGTAGGTTGAAATAACTCCTGTCAAGTCTAGAATCGACCCCACTATCGCAAGGTATCCCTTGCACTGGTAATATATAAGTTTTGGGTAATTGCTCAGGAAAGTCGAAATCGGGGGTGTTTTAGTGCCAGATTGAATGCAATTAACCTCACGCGAACAGCTGTCCGTGCACCGTCCATAGAATTGGAGAGGGAGTTCTCTGAAGTAGTTTTCAAATCTGCTTCCTTAAACTCTAGTTCAGAATCCTCCCGATATCATACGAGTACACGGCTTATTTGTTAGCCGAATGCCGCTGGTGGTACTAAATAGTAAAGTGTAGCTGTGCTCAGCACTTAATACTAGTGGGGGGGAGGGATAATTAGATTCTTGAGGAAGCATTGGGGAATTGACTGTTTTAACGTAGGTGCTCAGACATCTGGGCCAGCACATCCAGAGCGCGTTTTAACCACTCAGGGCGGTCTTGGCGGTCTTGGTTAAAGCCGCTATCGATATCTCTTCGCTTGTTGGCTGCATAATCCACCCTCCCGGAGTGCAAATTTCTAGGCATAGCCTGATTCATGGTATTCCGGGCAGCTACATTGCCGCCAATACCGCACCCGCTCTTCCTTTCCTCATCATCTCTCATTGGGTCATACAGTCTCTTTTAATTTAATTTCATCCTCTAAAAGACTTAGATATTGCCTATTTAGTTCTGTTTACCACCATTACAAACTTATTTACAACCTGTTACGTGCGAGTATCAAGACATGGTATCACACTAACGGTAATGTGGGCGGGGAACGAATACAACTGCACATATTATCATCGCAAACTTTCCTACTTGCAACGCACAGCAAAGGCACATTGCTGAGAGCTCTTTCGGTCAGTCCGAGTTTTGATTACGTGGCAAAATCGAAATCCTACGCGTTTGTTCTTCTTGCTCTCCCGCATGATTAGGGATTTTCACGACGTTTTTTGGCGTACCGTTTTGCAGTCACAGTTTCTGGGCCGATTTGGTTGAAACTCTGGAAGAGCAAATGGTTCCTTTCTCAGATACTAGCCCGTTTGTGTTAGTTAGTGCGGTGATTTAATGAAAACTTTTCGCTCCTTCTCCGCAGACGGGCTAGACTAGTTCATAACGAGCTGCGAAACAGGCAGCTCTGGAGACGGTTTTAGAGAACAAATGAAGCCGCGAAATGACAAAAAGAGACCCATAACGGCCCAAAAACATCGCTGTGATGATCTCTATTGTTGCCTCAGGGTTGTCGTACCTGGATGAGTAGGTTTCCGATTATATGCATTCAACTGACTTGATGGTAGTGATGCTGAGGGGAAAGTGCACTCTAAGCGCGTCTACACGTATAAAAGGGAGCAAAGAATGTGATCTACAGAGGTTTCGAACCCGGTGTTTACAACACCTGCCACTTGGTATTTATCTGCTAGCTAAGCTGGGCATTGGTTCTTGCTTATTAAAGGATTTAACCGTTACGATGCAAAATAAGAGACAAGACACAAAAGAGCATTATTAGTACGTAGAGGGCAAGCTCAAGCCTGCAATGGAGTGAAGGAATTAAGAAGAAATCTTCAGCAATTCACTCCTACAATCACTCGTCGAACTAAACTTGAGTCTTGTATAAGTATTCGGCACTTATCACCAGAGGAGGGGATAACCATAGTCTTTCACCCTCGCGTCTGGGTTCTACAGCCCTAACGCGAGTAATTTTCCTCTAACTATCACCCCACCACTCATTCCATAAATATGCGCACTTACAGCCGACCCTGCGGCTGAGGATGCATCCTAACTCTCTTCAAATTCTTCATGTCATCTCACCTTGGTACACTCAAAATGTCTTCTCTCCCACCTCCACTAACGCCTGGGTTCACTCAGCTCCCATAAGTTCAGACCAGAACCTTAAGAGACCACAATCACCCTTCCTGCCCCATCCACCTTCAAGCTCCGGTTTTCAACTGCCGGGATGTCCTGATTCCGTGACCCTACTATCTCTTAGTGCTCCCCCTCTGCCTCCCTCTTTGTTCATCCCCGCTAACTCATTCAGCCGTTAATTGTCTTCTAATTCCACTTTATGATGTTGCCGGCACCGTCTTCGTGACTGGAGCCCTCACAATCCTCCCTTCCCCGAGTCCAAAATTGATATTGTTCCAGAGGGTGGAGCTGTGCGGAAGCCACAAACTTGCCTTACGCCGTTATGGCAGCATGGAATGCAATCTAGGACTTGAAAACGGCTGATCCAAGGAACCGGGGGCATCTCACTCTTTGCACTCCAGATTGCAAAGTTAGCAGGCGCGTTTGTGATTGCTACAATTAGCATGTGGAAAAAGCGCGGGAATGGGCGCGGATGTGGTTATCAACTACCGCGAGAACCTGAGGTGGGGTGGAGAGGCTAAGAACATAAATTCCGGAGGATAAGGTGCTTATTTTGTGGTCGAGATTGGGGGTTGGCTACTTTGGCGGGGAGTTTCAGGGTTGTAAGGCTGGAGGGACTTGTAGTGGCTATTGAACATCAAGGTAGAAACTCGGGAGGGGGAGTGGAAGAGCCCGAGTGGACCGAGGTATCGAGAAGATACTGCACTGTCAGGGGGTATTTGTGTGGAGCCGAGAACTCACGAAAGAAATAGTAAGAACGATTGAGGTTACATTTGTTTAGGGATTCGGTGGCGCTCCTGGAGTGCTGGATCTGCTTAAGGAGGGGAAACATTCCGTGGGCACTGTGGCTGAGAACACTGGAGAGTGAGTGATTATTGTTGGCTGGTAACAAAATTTCGGTGCGGGGGTAGTGGTTGGGATCAAAACGAGAAATAGGACTAAGACAAGCTGCGGAGTTTGAGACGATTGGTTTCGTCAAACCGAAAGATATTGCACATATTGTAGAGGTCCTTGGAAGAAGTGGAGTATAATGCCTGGTATTGAATCGTATGAAAAAGGATCGAGCAGGACGATAGAAATCTCCAAAGTGAATGATGGTATAGATTAAGCTAGGCCAGGTCGTTAGGTGTCATATGCTCCTTTAATACTGCCAGCGGTCTTTTCCTGGGCTACCAAGTTACCAACTCTGGTACGAGGCTCATGAGTACGCCACAGACTCGGAGTGCGGATTATCATTGTGGCGACCCTCCTTGGTCTCGAGATATCTCGTCTCATCGGCAAATCGAGTTTTGCCTCATATCGTGTGCCAATGACCTTTTCATTCTTAACAACGCCGTAAATGCATTTTATCGAGGGTTAGAGCTTGCCTGCTCACCTGGTCGATAAGGCGATATTTGATTGTTTCAGATCATACGATGCGACAGCAGGGCTGTCACTGGTTCTTGCGGCGACATGAAATTATATACCCGGCTTTGACTGGATTTAAGCAGCGCACTTCATCTTCTCTCAGATCAATGTCCCCGCGTTCTTTCATATCGGTGCCGCATTCGCCGTCAGCAATCCTTCAGTCCTACCACGATGCTTGCTCCCCCGTTAGTACGGCGTCAAGTCTCTCCCAAGACGCCGGTAGTTGTTGACAGTATGTGGTGCGGTAAAGTGGTCAAAATACTATTCCAACGATGTCGTGCATGAAATTTATGGAATTGGGCAACACCCAATTTCAGTAGTTATACACTATATTAACTTAGCACCACAACATCATGGTACAACTTTGTGTAGTGGTCAACATTATTTGACAACATTATGTACAGTAGCGGGAGAAAGTGAGGGAGCGCGGGAAATATCTGTACCAACCTAATTAACCTGTCTAACAGCAGCAATGCTGAACTCGATCCCCAAAAGATAGAAACAGCTCATCAACATCATATGCTTGGCTTCTATTGAATTTTAACCAAAAACACCAGTTGAACCGATGCAGTACAATGGGCATTGACTGAGTGCTGGTTGTCAATCGTTCCCTTACTTTTGTCCCTCTACTGTACCAACTAGCGGAATTCAGTGTTTATGCACATGAATTAAGAATTTTGGAATTTGATGTGCATTAGATACTGGATTTTGCAAATTATTTTGATGCATGATTTAGGAATTTCAGTATTTAATGCGCATCAGGTTCCAAAAGTCCTTATTCATGTGCATCAACACTAAATTCTACAAGTTTATGCATGACATCTTGCTATAATATCATTAAATACACAACATCATGCATGGAAATGTTGGAATTAGGTGTTGGTGCACATGAATTTACCCAATTCCACTAATTCCATGTACAACGTCGTGAAATGGTATTTGACCACTTTACACCGCCGTAAGCGTAACATCGAAATCGTACATGTGTGAGGGTTGGGGTTTGGAGTTCGCGGCCCGTGTGTTTAGCGCACAACGCGAACTACCGCACGGACAGGGATACCAAGCCGAGCCGCAAAGCTGGCTGCTCCACTCCCTTCTTCAAGTTTCTTTCAAACTGTGGCCTCATCGCAATCCCCAAGTGCTGACACCTCGCGATGCCGCTCAACACTCCATAATGCGTCCAACATGATGTTGGGACACCCAGAAAGCTCTCATAACGATCTGAAACGGCTTACAAAACACGACTCAACAAAAGCAACTATTCAAGAGTATCCAAGCTCACTGTTCAACTTGCTCACCACCGTTTAGATATATTTACGGACCCCGACTCCGTTGATACACCGCTAGATATGACAGACAGTAAATCAAAATCCCGTGGTAAACCACGGCCTTCCGAGCATGCAGGACGACGGACTCCCGAAATCATATTTTCCAACTCTAATACGGAATCTGAAGCAGAAGCAGACTCGGAAACGGAACCGGAATCAGAAACAAAATCCCAATCCCAATCGGAATCAGAATCGGAGTTGTCAGAATCAAACAACGAGGGTGACAGTGACGATTCCGAGCCCGCGCGTCCCGTAATCGATGTCTCTCCCCGAAGACAAACCAGCCGCCGAGCAGTTGCCCCCGAACACGGTCAGATACTCATGTCCGCACTTCTAGAAACTTGGGTGAAAACGATGTATTATAACGCCTCGCCAGCGGACCAAAAGAGACTCTTCGGACAATTCGTATACCATATGGGGGCGTTGGGTGTCAATTTCGGTGACACAGCTTCGGATGATTTTGCGGAGGCTAGAAAACACTACTTGGCCAGTGCTGAACAGTTTGGGAAGCAGATACTTAGGGGGAACCCACAGAATGTCCAACAATTCATGGAAAACACCCTTGTTCGTGCGAGAAGAGGTTCCCTGGCTTCATTGGAAGACGTTAAACGTACTTCAACGTTACAAGCTCAGGATCCAGGTTTTCTTCCGGCAACACCGACATATATCCGACCTTCTATCTTAAAGGAAGACTATATTGAATACGAGGTACTTGGTAAAGGGTCTTTCGGCTTGGTCACGAAGGTGGTTCACAAATTGGATAGATCGGAATATGCTCTGAAGAAGGTGCGGCTTACTACGACGAGTCTTCGCATAAACGGTAGAGGAGATGTAGAATTGGGCTGGCGGAGAATTCTTAAAGAAGTAAGGACTCTGGCAAAATTGGACCATAGTAACATTGTGCGGTACTATTCTTCATGGATTGAAGATGGCAATGTTGTACAAACTCCAACTGCTGTACCTCAATTGGATGACTCCGAGGAAGAGGAGGTGCCCAACGACCGACCTGTGGGCCCTCCCTTTCCCAAAGGTTGGCCAAATGTTATTTATGATCCGGACAAGGAAGCTCCACCACCATTACCCCGTCGGCGCTGCATTATGAATCTAAATAAACCTAGCAAGTTAGATCTTCAACTGGCTGTTGCCAATGAGGATAAGGAGGGCGCTCTTGTGCCCCAGACCCCCATGACCCAATCGCGCTTCGCTGAGCCCAACAATCTGACCCTTCATATTGTAATGGCCTTATACAACATGTCATTGAAAGACTTTCTCGTAAAGCGAATGGATTTGGAGGACGGTTGTGCCCCCGCGGTGCATCATTGCTTCTGTCCCCGCGCTTCTCTGGAAATTCTTCAGGCAATGGTTGACGGGGTTGAATATCTCCACGAGAACGGAATCACCCATAGGGACCTTAAACCTGCAAATGTGATGTTACAAGTTCAGGACAAGAGCCGCCGCATTGCTTGCTGCGAGAAAGGAGGGTTTTCAGTTATCCCAAAGATTTCCGATTTCGGTACCTACCCAACGTTTGCATCTATGCGTGCGTTTACTGATGGGGATTGCAGGAGTGATAGAAAACTTTGATCCGCGTAATCCGGATTTGATCAAGGAGCCAACAGAGAAGCAAAACGGGACTGTATGGTACATGCCCCCGGAACAAGGCAACCATCCAAAAGTGGATGTATGGGCGCTGGGTGTCATACTTGGTATACCTCCCAAATACACTAATGCTTCGATACTAATACTTCTTCCTTGGTCCAGTGGAGCTTTTGTATCAATTCGGGACTGTGAACGAACAATCCAGTTGGTTTGATAGGTTTACTATCAATAACACCAGGAAAGGTCGCTTTCCGGAGACAATAGCTTCGGATGAACACGGGCTTCTCTCGATCGTCGAGGGGTGCTGCCACAGAGATCCTGAACTGCGCTGGAGTATTCCTTTACTCAAGCAGCAGGTGAAAGAAGCTTTCGAGTGGCGTGAAGAAAAAGAAGCGAAGAAAGGCGGAAAGGCCGGTGCGGGAGATGGTAATTCGGGGCGTTCTTAGCGTACAATGGATTAGATATCCTTATTTATTTTTCTCTTGGGTGGTTTATGGCGTTTATCTGGGAGTTTAGCTTGTACTTCTAGGTTAGAAATGTTGTGAGATAGACTTGATAGGCGACTTTAGCACTAAAATCACGCCTGAACAGTCCTGTATTTTATTTAAGATTTTCCCAGTATGTCTGGTGAGCTCTACTGGAGGGACTTCTTCTCCGAATAGAGACGTAACAGATATCTCGAAAGAATGCATATGTACACCACTCGTATGATAAGCTAGTGCATCGCGCTTCGAGAAGCGCGACGTCGGTTGAGCCAGTAACCGACCCAGTATCTGCCGCAGGAACCGCCATTGAGCAGCATCAAGGCGCTGGTGGCACGCACTTTATGGTGATTACTTTAAACAACCCTACATATAACGAACGTAGGAAGGACACGAAAATTCACCTGGCTTGGATAGTTAGGAGCTTGCGAGCACTGAACACTACCACCAACTAACTTTCATAGGTTTGGATCATTCTCTTTCGAGCTTTGGTCAGCAGTTGGGTGTTTTTTTTCCGACTTTTCGCTTTACTGGCGGTTGCATTAACAAAAACCCAGAGAAAACCCCCACAAATTTGTAAGAACCCAGACACGGACGGTCAAGAAACCATTCTCCTACCTGGTGGGCGGTGAGAAAAAATAAACCTGTAGGTGTGGTTCGTCGCATAGGAATCATCCTTCATAAATTCTAGCGAGGTGTAGAGGTGAACCACTGAATACTCCATTTGTAGTACCTTCAAAATCACCCCTCGAATCCGTGTAGTTTTTTTCGTAAAAGGATCTCCTCCGCCCCGGACCGTTTTACTTCGCCAGGTATCTCCCTCCCTTGCTCCAGTGGCCAATACTTACTCCACCGGAGGCTAACTAGCGCTACTAAAAAACTTAATTAGGAAGTGTCGTCAAAGTTGTATTAAATGCGGCTCCAGAGAATAAGATTCTTTTGATCCAGTTCATAACCTCATTATCATGCTGTAATTAGACTTCTCTGAGACGAATGAACTATGTTCTTCCACTACACTATATTGTAGCCATACCTATCAATGATGGTCGGAAGGGGGATGGCGCTATTTCAATAACTCTGCGGCGGAAAGCCATGACGTTCATAAGCTCCGAAGCTCCGTTTTCCGCATCACTCACACCTACACGCTCCCTCTCACCCCACTGGTCTCAGCAATTTCAAATAGCTGGTTGAGCAGCTTCTCTATTCCCCCCTCCCCTCCCATTAATCCCTAGTATTCCCCCCCTATCTAAATATCTCCTCCCTCAAGCCTCTCCTTAGCATGCATCTTCGCTTCCTCCGAAGTATTAGGGTTCTTCATAGTCGCCTTAAGTCCTCCCTCAACATTCTTCGAATTCTTGTGCCCACCCATATTTGAGCCCGCACTAGAAAACTTTCCAGTATCCCCGCCGCCAAATTCTTTCTCGAGGACCTAGTATGCGTCAGAGGAGGGGGAAGGAGCGAACATGGGAGGGGGGCAAGGACCTCCTTAGAATGTTGCTTCGATTCCTCGCTCGTGTTTGGATTATGGAGGTTTGCCTTATGGCCTCCTGTTATGGTATCAGTGGATGGGAAGAAAAGGAGGGGTGAGGAAGGAACCAATGATGTTTCCAGGGTTAGGCATTGTGGTTGTGGTTTTTGAGTTGGAGAGATGAGGTTTTGAGTAGTGGAGTGGAAGATGGTGACGGCTCTGATGAGGAGGACGTGGAAGGCATTGGAGGGGGGTTTTATAAGGTTAATTGTGGAATTATGAGGTAGGTATGATTTAAGAACATGAACCCGGATGATGAGATTATGGCAAGATATAGTGGTGCAAGGACCAGGAGGTGGTGGTAATATGGTTAGAAGGATGGTAAGTGCGGTGTTTTAGGACTATGATGCTCGACTGAGATAAACTTTGGATATATTTACCGAGTGAATTACGTTGTGTTATATGCCCGCGGAATTGATATTTCATGAGCTATGGGTATTGAAGTCGCACTCACCAGTCATAACAGAAAAAGTCACAACAGATTAAAAAGGTAGGAGCAAGAGAAGTTCGTATTTGAATTGCAGTATATTAGGGCAACAAGAAAATATTCCTAGGTATTTGAAAGAAAAATGGCTTTCAATATTAATATCCCAAAGGGATAAAAGAGGATCCGAGAACAAAAAAGGACGTAAGAAAGGGATGAAAAATAGAATCTAAATGGTGTTAGGGTGTGATGTAATGACGTTTTCCAAGGTTTGGGTCTAAGGCCGCCCGCTTCAAGGCTTCTTTGGGTTCACTTTAGCCGTAGTTTAGATTAAACCACAGGTAGCGTGGCATTTACAGTACAGTGGAATACTTCTCGTAGAGCTTGATCATTGAGACCGAGTCAAGTCACAGACTCAAAAACCGGCAGGTCAGTTTCAATCCGTAATTCAACATCCTCCCTCAGTCTCAATCTCAGTCTCAGTCGTAGATTTTATACGCCAGGAGGGAACGGCATGGAGTTAGCGCAATTTACTCTATTGGAAGGCTACGCCACTTTAGCTTGTTAGCTGTAGGCTTTTTGATAGCGTGACAGTAAGTGTTTGAGATTGATATCTGGAATTCAAAATCTGTTACTTGAGATCGTGACTGGTCTCCAGATTGCCGCCTAGAGGGCATCCAGACTCTACGGGAAGCCATTATGCACAATTAATCACTCAACATAGCGACAAATTTACTTGTTTCATAGATATGTACACTTGCACTTATGACTGCTTCCTGCTACCCCCCACATACTGTAGATAGTCTTGAGGTTCTTCTCTTGTCTGTCTATCATTACCACAATATACACGCATACAGTTCCTCCTATAAAGTAACATCACTAATGTAGATTCATTAACACTACAGCAAGTGGATCTCATGACAAAATAAGAGATTATTAAATTTATGCCACTTAGGGCGACCCAGTGCTAAAAGCCATAACTTTATCACTCCCCTCACCAAAAGCGTTCTCCATGTGCATCTCCCGCCATCAGTCTAATCCGCCCTCTTCACCTCGTACGCCAGCCTATCGGCGACTTGGATGAACTAGAAGGCTCGTAGAAATGCAGCCAGATCCTCATACGGCAGCAGACGACAGAAATTGAGGTGTAAAAGCGAAGGTACATTGCTACTGCTACTGTAGCATCTCTACAATCACTCTAATTTTGCCATCTGCTACGTCTAAGCGCAGTTTCCAGTATGTAAAAGGACCACCTTCACTACGTTGGATGTTAAGAATATGAAAATCTGGATAAGAATGGCGGAGACGAATGTGCACACAATGAACATGGAGAGCGAATACAGAACTAACATCAATTATAATAATACAATACATAGTTTTACAAATGATAGCATCGCCATAAAATCACTCCTCCTCGTCTCCAAACGTATTTTGCATTAATCTGGACCACTCAGTAGTCCATTCCTCCTCCAGCGTCACCTCATACTTCAGACTCGAGCCAATTTTTGGCAAGCTCCAGTTGGCGTGGCATGAGAACGCCCCTCTGGAGGTTGCAGTCAGGCGGCATGGAACTCCCCCGCCTTGCACGCTGTCGCTAAGATGGTGCAGAAAACTGACCGTCCCATTCGTGGAAACCTTTTGCCAGATGCAGGCATGCGCGCAGCATTTTCGGTAATAGTCCCAGCAATCCTGGTGAGATGGCTGCATGGCATCGGTGGGCTCTGGGAAAGCCTCAGTGGTGGGATCGTGGTTGAATTCGGATCGGCCATGGGCGTTCACCACTTGTCCTTCAATAATAGCGTATTGGAGAGCTGCATCTTCCGCAGCGGCAAAAGAAACACTTTGTGGAATACTATCCGCAATTTCTTCTTCAAATACCATTATCTCCATAATAGATGTATTCCGCATCATGTCACAGAGTTCGAATTCGTGGCAAGTATCTGCGACTTGCTCTTCGGTAAAACTAGCGTTAGCACCAGCGCGACAAACAAGTTCCTGTGTGGTGTCGTCAACAGCAGCTTCAAGAGCTGAATCTTCTGCAACGGCAAATGGAATGCTTTGCTGATGAAGAATATCCACATTCTCTTCAGAGACCAACAATGTCTCCGAAATAGATAAATGTCGCATCATGCCACAGAGTTCAAGGCAAGAATCATCTCCCAGGACAGAGACAGCCTGCTCTCCATTAGTGGCGGCTTCGAGAGCAGTTGCATCTTCTGCGGAAAATGAAATGCTTTGCTGTTGCGGAATATCCACATCTTCTCCTTCTGATATCAACGTATCCGAATTGGATATGCCCCGAACTTCTTTAATAGCGGTTTTGAGAGCTTCTGCGTCTTCTGCGGGAAATGATACTCTCTGTTGTGGAATGTCGGCATTTCCTTCAAAGACCAACAATGTCTCCGAAGTGGCCGTGTCTTCTTTTTCAGCAACAACGACATCGAGAATAGCTGCATCTTCTGCGGAAAATGAAGTGCTTTGCTGGTGTTGCAGAATGTTTGCATTTCCTTCATCTTTAATATCAAGGAGGACATCATCATCGCAACAAACATGTTCTTGCATAGTATCGTTGTGCAGCACTTCTTTCTTTTCAATAACAATAGCGGTTTCGAGAGGAGCTGCATTTTCTTCTTCAGAGGCAAATAATGTCTCCAGAGTGGGTCCGTCCTGCATCATTATGTCACAGCGTTTGTGGCAAGTCTCTGCGACCTGCTTGTCTGTAACCTGGGTGTCATCGTAAAAAACTGCGTGCGGCAATTCTTCTTCAACAATGACGATAATTTCGAGAGCTGCATCTTCTGTGGCAAATGTAATGCTTTGTTGTGAAACCGCATTTTCCTCTTCAAAGACCACCGACGTCTCTGAAACGGATGTATCCTGCCTGTCAAAGAATTCCTGGACAGGGACAAATTCCAACAAAGCTTTCTCTTCGGTAACAGAGTCACCAACCTGACAAACAAGTTCTTGCGTGGTATCAATGTTGTTGGTCAGATCGCCTTCCTCTGCGGCAAATGAAATGCTTTGTTGTGAAATGCCCGATTTTTCTTCAGAGATCAAAAATGTCTCCGAAACGGATGTCCCCGCAGTGGATGCCTCCGAAATGGACGTATCAGAAATAGATATATCCGAAATGGATGTATCAGAAATTGTATCCGAAAAGGATGTATCTTGCATCATGTCGTAGAGTTCGTCGCAGCAAGTCTCTGTGACCTGCTCTTCGCCAGTACCATCGTCACCATCATTGTTATTGTGACAAACAATTCCTTGCGTGATATCGTTATCCTTAACAGGGATGTTGTCCTCGACAGGAACGTTATCCTCGACAAAAACGTTGTCCTCGACTGAAACGTTGTCCTCGACTGAAACTTTATCCTCGGCCGGAACATTGTCCTCGACTGAAACGCTGTCCTCGACAGAAACTTTATCCTCAGCCGGAACATTGTCCTCGACATGACCAAAGAACTCTCGTCTGCGGGAGGTGGGAGTCCACACGCACCCCAACCTCTTAACCGCATCCAATATCCCCAGATCTTTTTTACGTCTTGTATAATGATTTATTAGACGATTCGATTGGATTTTATAAACCGGCACTTGAAAAAGGCTGTTTGAAAGACTGTTTTTGTTGAGTATGAAGAGGAGTCCAGCAAAGTGCGCCGCAACTTTCGCTGTGGAGGCGATCAGGATCGTATCCATGATACTATTTTTTGAGCGTAACCTATTGGTTAAAAGAGGGAGAGAAATTCAGGGTTCGTAAAAGGAGTTTCTGAAGGATGTGGAAGGTGTGAAGATAGGAGGAGGAGGGTGCTATATGGAGAGAATTGAGTAGAAATAAGGGCAGTTCGAGCGAAAGTAAGCGGTCAAGAATGAGATAAATTCATGAAGTCTGTAAGGCTAGAATTCGAGTCGTGGGAAGAGCTTGTAGGCAGATGGATGGTGTGTAGATGGAGGAGAAGGAGGAGGTTAGGAATAGCAGAAGTGAGGGCAGGGCAGGGCAGGGCAGAATAGTGTTTTGTTGTGTTATTTGCGACTGCCTTTTAATGCCCCATGCGTTCACGGTGAATCACCCACTCACCTTGCATTGCTTTCAATTGCGGTCTTATTCGTCCAGTCTTTCGAATTCCGGAAAGGCTTTCGTCGAAACTAACCAATGAGTGTACCAGCTTAACAACGAGAGCTGCCAGTTAGCCTCGATTAGACGCTCACACTGATCTACACTTTGACGCCCGCTGCGCCTCAGGAAGGGGCCGGTCTACGAGACCATGCTCACTCAAAACGCCGCTGCGAAGCCACTGCACAGCGGGAAAAAGCGCCTGACAGACCAGCCGCCGGTACCCTGGTGGATTCTACCCCAGCCATGGCACCAGTTCCCGTCACCAGAGTTCCTGCTGGCCAGTAAGCTCGGCTCCAAAACCGACCGAGCTTGCAGCGCTAGTTTACGAGCCCACGACAGCAGGAAGATTACGTTGGGGCTCGTATGTTTCTTTCTTGCCCTAACATCTGCACTGACGAAGGACGTGATATTGTTCAGTGAAGTTGATCGAGCTGTACTATTCTTGCCATGGTCAGAAGATTTCTTCGCCAAATATAGCTATACTAACCAGCTCTTCATTTGTATCCATAACTTTTGAACTTCATAGTGAACACTGTCGGTTTGTCGTTAAACTCGACCAATCGGAACCATGCCTAGTTAGGAAGCTTAACCGCCATCCCTGTTTCCCGCCAATCCCCGCTTTTCCCATTCACCACATCCTCCGCCTATCTATGCTCCACACCCTCCCCCGCCTCTTTAACACTACCCACCGCCATCTCTCCGCCATGTCCCGCCTAACCAACAAAACCATCCTCATAACCGGCGCCTCCTCCGGCATCGGCCGTTCAACCGCCTACGAATTCTCCCGCACAGCCCCCAACATCCGCCTAATCCTTACCGCCCGCCGCATCGACACCCTCCGCCAGATCGCAACCGACCTCGAAACCTCCAGCGGCGGGCGAACAAAAGTGTTGCCGTTACGCTTCGACGTCTCCTCTCCATCCGAGGCCCGGGGGTTCCTTTCGACGCTGCCCGAGAATTGGCGGGATATCGATGTGCTGGTCAACAACGCAGGCCTCGTGAAGGGCGCTGACAAAGTCGGGGAGATCAAGGAAGAGGATATTGATGTGATGATGATGACGAATGTATTGGGTCTTATCAACGTGCGTGCTCCCTCGTTGCCCCACCCCCTTTCATTCACCAGGCGCTAATGATGGGGGAAGTAGTTGACGCAGCAGATCGTGAAGCTGTACCACTCGCGCGGGGGGAAGGGGGATATCATCAACATTGGCTCGATCGCGGGGAGGGAGCCGTACGCGGGAGGCGCGATCTACTGCGCCTCCAAGGCTGCGGTGCGGTCATTTACGGATTCGTTACGGAAGGAGCTTGTAGCTACGAGGATACGCGTTATGGAGGTTGACCCCGGACAGGTGGAAACGGAGTTTTCAGTGGTCAGGTTTGGCGGTGATAAGGCAAAGGCAGATGCTGTTTATGCGTAAGTTTTTCCTGACAATGTGGAAGGAGTACTAAAGAGAGAGGTAGAGGATGCGAACCGTTGACGCCTGAGGATATTGCGGAGGTTATTGTGTTTGTTGCCGGGAGGAGGGAGAATGTGGTTGTTGCGGATACCATGATTTTTCCGAGCCATCAGGGGGGCGCGGGGGTGATACATAGGAGGTCGGAGTGATGAAGTGGCGGGCGGATCTACACGTGGCCTTGGAGACCCGGCGGCGATAGAATAATACGATAGCAAGAAGTCCATTGCACTATAGTAAACTCGAACCTGCCTTATACTTCCAGAACTGGCCGTTATTCTTTATGGATTCTACTTTAGCTATAGTGTAAAGGGATTCTAGAGGGAGCACGACAGAGTAGGAGAACCTGGGGTTTGATCATGGAGAATCCATAATGATCGATAACTACTCGTCCCACTTTTCACTATCAACAAACACCGCTTCCCAACAATGCAACAATTACGCCGGTTCCAGCACCTACGTTTATCCCAAGCAGTCAAAGCTCCGTCCAAATAATCTTCCCCGCATCCCTCATCTCCCCCACCTGCTCTACCAACCCCACCTTCTCCGCCCCCCTTTGATGTGCCTCCTTAACCAGCCTCACCAAATCCTTCACCCCCGACCCATGGGGACAATCCTTCCACTGCCCATCATCCCTCACACACACAACCTCCCCCTCCACCCTCACCGTACAACTCTTCTTCACCCCCGCCTCCTCCGTCCTCTCCACACTCGTCACCAACAAATCCATCCCCCCTCCCGGCCCAATATCCGAAACACACCTATTCAGCTCATCAAAGTCTATCCCGGCCTTTTCCGCCGCAGACTTGATGAAGTCCTGGTCGGTAACTTTACCGTACTCCTCCAGCAGCGCGCGCGAGAACGGGAGGTAATCGAGCGACGGAGCCGTGAGCTTGGCGGCGCAGAGGTGTAGCATGTTACCGAGACACTCCGAGGGGCCATGTTTGCATGCGACGCCGCTAGCGGTGGGCGTGCCAATGAAGCTTTGTGTGTAATTTACGAGCGGCGAGATTTGTTCTAGCGTCGGGGAGATAAGGTGGACGAAGGCGTAGGTCGCGTCGGGGCATTGCGACATTATGTGGATTTCGAGGGGGACTTTGTAGTCGGCCATGGCGGCGGGGAGGAGCGTGAGGAGGATGGCGAGAAACTTCATGAGGCTAAGGTGTGTGAATGCGGGGTGTTGTGGGTGAGATGGGCTGAGGTTGCACGATCGGGTCGGATGACGTACGTCTCGTGCAAGATCAACGCTAGTGAAGGCGGCATTCACGTGCACTCACTCGAGAAGCTGCGGGTTTGAAATGTTACAGGTCTGATACACGGTCACTGCTGCAGGGGCTTGATGCCTCTTGTATATATCTCGAGTCTTTCTCTTTCTCTCTTCTCTGTACTATAAAATATACACACACAATTCTCCCCTTCCATATCGTAACATGAAATGTGCTTTAACTGTTCAAGGCGTTTGCAACTGCCGACTTCATGTCAAGCGTCGATGTTGTTTGACAGATGCATTAAACTGTGGGGGCATGAATGCACTCCACGAAAGCACAATCATGCAACTAGCTCCAGATCTGGACGAGCAAACGGACACAAAGATCTAGAGGTGTATCAGCACGGATATCAGCCTTTAACTATCCGTATGCGACTTCGTATCTCGACCCACGTGCACCCTCATTTGGAGCGGTTCTGATTATCCTCAGAGCCAAAGTTGCAGCGCAGATGCTGGACTTATGTTTGTACAACACTATAAGAGGGAAAAAATGCTCGGGACATTAAAGAGGTTGAAATGTGTGTGAAATACTTCCACAACCACCGTTTTATCCCTCAAGAGGTCCTGTCGAGGATGATGGTATGAGCAACACCGTGGGTAAACGGGATGACTATTATACCGCAGGGCTAGGTAGTACTATCTAGGAACTCTACAACATTGAACTGTATGAGAGAGGAATTATGGTCTCAAATGGGGATCTCCGCAAAGCACGGCTTGGGAGTCATTGTAAACAAATGGGGTGCTTATTAGCTTCTGCTCCATGGCAGTTTTCGCACCAACGAAGTCGCAATCTATCTCGCAAACACTGTGGCGTAACAAAAACTCCACAAAGGGGAAGAAGGGTAGAGGGAATCGAGCACTGTCATACTCTAGATAGAGAGAATAAAGTTTGATTAAACTAAAACAAACAAAAACAAAAAACTCCAAGCAGGAACTCTAGCTCAAATCTCGACAAAGCGGTTGCTTCCCATTTGTAGTAAAATAGCAAAAAACAATGCAGCTAAGTTTTGGGTACAGGGAGGTCAGTTGACCCATCAGTCCGGTATCGAACCGCATGGACGATATCGATACCGGTTCAGACCATTATTTTTGAGTCTGATTAGAGCTCTGTCCAGAATAGGTTCATATCGTGGAAGAGGTGGTTGCTCCGTGATTCAAACCGGCGAAGCCGAATTCGACGAACCATTCAGCCCAGACCTATTCCAAAATACTCCTTGCGATAAGATCGGTCATCATCACCCCGTAGGGCTTTATGCTATAGAAGCCGTATGCTATAGAAGCCGTTTCCTGACAAGAAGCCACAAACCTCGCTTCTGAACTCTAGTTTAACTTAATAACTATAGCCCCACCGGTATATACTTCCAAATGAGTTGAGAATTACGAGCTAGACTTGTGCACAAACTTACAAAGTTGCAGTAGAAAACATAACAATGTCACTCTTATCTCCTACATACCTGATTTGTCGGATTTGTTGCAGATTTCAGCCCTATAAATTTATTTGTTAATCAATGTCGATGTTGAGCTGAACTAATACGAACATTTTAATTGGACAAACCTTATGATACGTATCCCAAAGAAGAAGCGCAATAAAACCGAGAATATCAGGTGTGTAGGGAGAATCGATGCACCACACCATTTCATCATAAAGTCCCGAGTTGTGCTTGAATCGATGAATACTCGAAAGGATAACATTTCTGTACCATTTCCAGCTGAGCTATAAGAGCTACGCGGGATTTTTGGGGTTTGTGGAGGGTTTTGCTGCTCGGGCGATACGTATTGTAGAATATGGGCTCGAGGTGTGAGGCACGGTATGATTACAGAGCACGCATACTTTGGCCACCAGCAAATAACTCTAAAAAGCCTTGAAAAAATCGCAACTTCCTATTGCGCGAATTTCAATCATACGCGGTATGTCGTTAACGGTTATCTGCCGTGTGTCGTGTGTGGGAAAAAAAGCAGATGATATGCACATCGGATTTAAGCTGGCTAGCGTGCATGGCGGCGGCATGGAAACGCAGTTCTCCACCCTCGCCACCGCCAGCAACTGCAGGGCACATTCTTACCGGAGGGCATCTGAAATAAATGGATATCACGCGCTTGCCTGTTGATCTTAACGGGATGTCTGGAATTGCATGAAGCCGTTAGCCGTCGGGATATAAGTAGAAGTGAGGTAGGTATAAGGTGTGGAATTTCACATACATGTTCCATCCGAAGAATACGCGGGATACTTCTCCTCGGGTTCGTGCTTGCCTCGACATACCTAACCAAGTAATGCAGCTGTCTGAAGATTAGGTATCAACGCTTGTTAGGCGTTGCAGTAGATCCGATGTGCAGAGCTGAAGTGCATCTTGCAGCCCATCTTATGCGGATGCACCTGAACCTAGATTATCGCACTGTGCAACGGCACCGAAGTAGGCCGTCCATTGATGGAGGATTATATCGATGGTGTAGCAAAGTGGTCGATTCTCCGCCCTGTAACAGCTAGTGGTGTAGTAGCGCGGGAACTACGGCATCAGCCGACTCTATAGCTGTTACGCCTCCCTCCGTGAATAGAACCTGCCAGAATACAATGCAGCAGACGGCTAAGTGAGCCCGAAACCCCAGTTATGGGGTTCGAGAAAGTAAGCTCGTCAATGATGCAGCTCCCACAATCCATGGTTAAATACCAAGTGCTACCTCATATGCGGTAAATGCTAAGTCCTTTTTACGGATTATTGAACCCGGATCAGTATACGAAGTAGCTGCCTGCTGGGAATTCCGCATCGAGCTTCTTGGAGCTACGGATGCTTTTGATACCTACTTGTACCTATTTATACGTATATTAACACCAGACGCTGATGCACAGCTTTTGACATCTTTGTTGCTGTCGCCATTGCCAGCTGGGGCCTAACTTAAGTACTTCCCTCGTACAACAATAGAAATTCCTACTCTACTCTCCTCTCCTCTTCCTCTCTTCTCCTCCCTTATTTTGACAAGGTTCCCCCCCCTCCCTCCGCCCCGACCCAAGTGCGAGAACCAGGATTGTTGTGATACTATCTGTCCACCTTACCTTTAATATGTCTAGCTACGGTTCCCTTTGCTCCAAAGCATTTCATTCAAAAGGGACATTTCACGGCGGCGACAGGAATGACTCACCAACAGACCCTACAGAAAACACACCGCTGCTCTCGGTACCGGATCATTCGTTCTTCCCTGGCTCCGGCGGTGTCAGTGTGTCAACACCACCATTGAGTCCCCACCGAGACGATGACCTCTTGACAATTACCGACACCATCGATGGCGGTGAAGAGCGGGAAGTCTTGCCGATTTTGTCAAAAATCATAAGCAATACACCACTGGGGATCGAAGCGGAGGTTATCCCAGCAACCGCTAGCGCACCAGACGCGCACAATGACTTTCGACTGCCGAGAGATGATGCGCTCCGATATATCGCCAACCAGAACGACGGAAATAACGATGAAGCGACCGAATTTAGCTTCCGTGGGGGAATAACTACTGGCCAGTTTTGGCTCATCTTTACTGGTAAAGAAACCCTTGCACCGTATGTACAAAAAAGTCGACTGTCAGCTAATGAATCTCTGTAAGGTATCTTGATGGCAAATTTCATTGCTGCGTTCGATTCCACGATCATGGCTTCAACCCATACGTCGATCACTTCGACTTTTCAGGCGTCCGAGCTTGCGTCTTGGCTATCCACCTCGTTTCTGCTCACCAGCACGAGTTTCCAGCCGCTTTACGGGCGTACTAGCGATGTGATCGGGAGGAAGATACCGTTTGTGTTTTCGTGCCTCGTATTCACAACTGCAACGCTCTGGTGTGCATTAGCGCAAAGCATGATGAGCTTTATTGCGGCCAGGGCAGTTTGTGGTATCGGTGCGGGAGGTATGATTACGATGTCAGGAGAAATCCCGTACCCGACTTTACTAGTGGTATGCTAAATTTTTATCTAGGGGCGCGATCGTACTTAGCGATATCTTGCCGATAGAAGTTCGCGGAAGCTATCAATCAATCAATAATCTTGCGTATGGGTCTGGGTCAGTCCTTGGTGCTGCTACAGGTGGATTTCTAGCGGACGTAGTTGGCTGGAGATGGGAGTTTGGTCTTCAGGTTCCGTTTGGAATCTTTTGCATAACCGTCTTGTCTTTCACCATTCCTAGTCCGGAAAATGCGAATTCGACACATTCTCTACGGGACCGGTTCAAGGACTTTGATTTTGCGGGCTCCATGTTCTTAACTACAGGCTTGATCTTTCTGATCCTTGGAATGAATCTTGGAGGAAATGTGTTGGAATGGTCTGATTATAGAGTTATCGGATCGATTTGTATTGGTCTGTTTCTCGGGAACCTGTTGTTGAGAGCGGAAATGCGGGCATTGTCACCGGTAATGCCGTTGAAGTTACTGTGCTCTGCTCCTCGCGGTCTCTTGATATTCAACAATGTTTGTAGTATGGCCGTTGTAAACGCTGTAAGTCACTATGTCTATTCCTAACGGTTGACGTGTCTAATGCAAAAAGGTTCTTTTCAATCTCCCACTGTACTTCCAGGCTGTTCGACTCGAGAGCGCCACAAAAGCTGGAGGTCGGTTACTTATTCCAGCTCTTGCCGGAACATTCACCGGTACTTCCACTGGATTCATAATCTCAAGAACGGGACGGCTCCATGATACTCTTTACCTTGGAGCAGGTTTACTCACCATTGGTACCTTCATGTTCTGCTTCATGCCGCCTAACTTGCCATCTTGGGGATACTTTATATTTCTCATTCCCACCAATCTAGGAAACGGGTTTGTCATGCCTAGTACCCTGCTAAGTATACTTGCGACGAGTGCTCAAGCGGACCAAGCGGTGGCGGCAAGTACATTGATAATGTGGCGGAGCTTGGGCAGTGTTTTTGGTGTTGCAGTGAGCAGTGGGATCGTGCAGAACTTTTTGAGCTTCTTTTTGGAAAGTAACATTACAGGGGACGATAAACAGGATATAATACGGACGGTCAGAAAGAGCGTTCAATCGATCTTTGACTTGGATCCTCTACATCAACAGCAAGGTTTGTTATTCCCTCTCGTTGTGTCGAATAAGGTACTAATCAAGGCAAATAGTGGCGTTGTCTTACCAGTCCTCACTCCGGTTCTGCTTCATATTTACAAGTATTATTGCGCTGATTTCGATATTGTTGATCTATAAGATCGATCTTCCTACAATCCGGAGGAAGCAGAATGATAAGTCCCTGGAGTGCGCCCATGTTGGGGAGTAGCTATAGAAGTGGATGTAAGGGTATAGATTTATTTTTCCTTTGTTCTGATATCCGAGATATAGCTCGATATGTAGATATAAAATGCTGGAGAAGCTTCTTTCTTCCCGCCCTCCGTTTCGAGAAACATTTTACTAACGGGAGTATCTGAAACATGCATATTTTCTCAATCCGCAAAGTCTAATTTAACGATTTCCCATCCTTCCGTTCCTTTCGTGTTGGTGATGTTTCGGGAAGTAAAGATGTGTGTATCCGTCTGCGTGGGGTAGGCGAGATATGTGGTAGGGTATTGAGGAACGTGTTGATGATACAGATCATATTGCACGGTATCATACAGCACGATCGATCGATCGATTCAATAACGCCTACCGGTATTTAGGTGCATCTTGCATCTTTGGATTCCAGTATTATCATATGTACCTTCATTCTCATCATATGTATCCCCCATGTGCTGGCACACACAATTAACGATGTACGAGCAGCAACGATTGTTCTGCAGGCTGGGCGAATTGCGGGAAGTTGTATCAAATTGATCGGTTGCTGCATTATGTTCTCATTCTGGTATGCAGTAGAGTAAGGTGCTAGAAACACAAGGCGCTAGAAACGCCAGTCAGGTGCTATACCGCAGGTTCGAAACCTGCGGGAATACCTTTAGTTCACTTGAGATTTCCCACGCACTCCCAATGTCCATGGGTGGCAGTAGATCGGTGCGGGCTGGTATGAATCTATCCCTCCGCGGAGAACTTTCAAATTTGGTACGTCTGAGGTGATATTTACTAGTCCGGACATCCCAACACCAGCGAGTAAACAAGAGCAGATCACCTAGCTTAATGGTGCTAGAAAACATCAATGCTAGAAATTCCAGTTGTAGGTGCTGTAAACACCCACAACACAGGTTCAAACCTGCGGGAACAACTGTTCTGGGTTTTTTTCTTTCATGAAGCAAGGTTAATTTACGGTTATGTTGATTGCAGGAGTGACTAGTTGTCTCTTTACGGCATCTATGAGCTCTAATTACAGAACACGGCCAAGCAAAAGCAGTTATAGCAAAATAGAGCGGTGCTGGTAGTGAGAGGGAAAATAGCGGGTGAGAAGTGAGACGGGTTAGAATCTGGATGACTGAGAGTTAGAGACTCAAGGAGTAAAGGAACTGCGCTCTCCTTCATACCTCAGCCATACTCTCGGCACCGGCATCTGAATCCACTGCCGCAGTGTCCTGCTAGCTCACAGCTGAACTAACTATGAACTGTAGGCAGGGCTGGTCGATAGTGCGTAAACAGAGGGGAGCGGTGTGAGATAGGAGTGCGCACTGCTTTCGGAGTAAAGCTTTTTTTGTTCCCCCAGAGCCAGCCTTGCGGAAATGTAACCATATCATAACTTGAATGTCTGGGGACAGTTATAGTTAAACTGTCCCGCGGATAATAACTCGCTTCATGTTGTATGAAAACGTTCCCCACCAGAACCACACATAGCCTTCTTCTGTATCTTCGTCTGCTACTACTCCATTCCGCTGCTCGTGCCGAGAGCGAGCATTTTCAGTGGCGCGCGACTTGTCAGGAATGGGGCTTACTAAAGCTTATTAGAATGCAGTGAGGTATGGAAGGATTAGGCTAAGCTAAAAAAAAAAGCAGGCTATTATGGCAACCTCAATAAGGACTCAGTTGCTCGCAAGGTGTTGTAGGCATCAAGGATAGGCAGTAAGGATGGAAATCCAGGATAGGTCGCAATTTGGCCTCGAATCAGGCTCTCAGTTGTGTACGTGTGCACTAAGATGAAAATGGAAGTGACAAAAAGGGAATAGTGTGGCGAGGGAACGAAGTTGTGAGAGAGCCTGGAGACCTCGCTCCACACAAAGTTGCCAAGTCAACCCGGTTAAAATTTCAACACCATGGGTTTGAGCTGGGTTTGCATGGAAAGAAGAGTTTAAGGGAAAAGGAATCAACTTTATATGGGGCACTAAGCAAATTGGACAAAATTTGTGGTGTAAAGTGATCAAGAGTGGGTTAAGCCCAGATCAGCTTTGGATTAAGGCTGCAGTCAGTCCACATGTGGTGGAATTCTTTAAAAAATACTCGGTATTGACTCAGGTAGATGTAACCTAATACCCCCCCAAAGCTCAGCTCTCTGGAGGTAATTTGAAATTTTGGTGGAGTGATGTCTCCAGGCCCTTTCACCTCACTTTTTTCATGATCTCAATTTGGGACAGAACTCGCCATTTCGGTTAGTATAAAATCACGTGAGATCAAAGGGCCGGGGTACGAGGCCAGTCGCAATTAAAGGTTGTTACTCATAGATATTACATTCACTACACTCGTTTAAGATACGTAGATAGCCGCAGTACAATTCGACTACAACTGTCAATAGTCATTCTATGTCATAATGTCACTTGATGAGTCACTTCTACGTACTTGGCGGCAATTATTTGGAGCGTCCGCTGTTGATCGAATCTGCGTTACCAGCCTTTGGCAGATATGTCCTAGCTCTTGTCGATTGCACGTTAACTCAATTATCTAGCGTAAGTGATGGCTCATAACCAGAATAGACGGACGAGAATTTAAACATTCTATATGGTCTCACCTTTCACGGTGACTATGGCTACCTCCCTAACAAATTTTTGTTCCACTTCCAGCTTTGTAATGCCCCCGTTTCCACAATATCACAATACAAGGAAGGTTTTTAGCACCTTCATATTCTCACGCACTGAGGAAGATGAGCAAGGTAGAGGCGCTCTCAAGTCACTTGATCCTACAGAGAATAAAGGATGTTTGCAGAGTTACTACGGCAGGCGTGGGCATCGAGGAAATTGAAGCATTTTTGTCAAAAATTTTCTTTATTCTTTTGGGGGGGTATGCAAGTTCAAAAGGTCTCTATATTACTTGACACCGAGAGTAAAACTCTTCCTGTCATTGTGTTGTGGTTGAAAATCAATTTTTATGGTTGGCCACTGATAGTTTTTAATTTGTACCCTCATGTACTTTATTAGCCTCTGTAGTCATTCTTTTGTTCTTGTCTTCTTATATTCTTTTATCCTATCCACAAGAAGAGATATTTTTTCTCGGAATTGATACTGCACCCTCACAAGTTCTTCCTGTATTATGTGTTGGGCACCCTAAAAACATAACACCGTAGGGGGAATACCTGTAGACAAGAATTGGAACTGACCGCCTAGCCTAACCAATGCAATAAATACTAACTACAGGTGCAAATAACCAGTGCGGGTTCGAAACCTGCAGTGCTGTAAACACGGGTCGCAGGCTGGAAACCTCAGTTGGTGCTTAAAACACTGGGAGGTATAAACACCAGGGTCCAAAACCCCAAGACGTTACAAACGTCAGCGGACACGGGTTCGAAACCTACCGCTCTTTTATTCTTTTGTTGTATCTATAAGAGCATAGTGTTACAAGAACTCGTTGCTACATGTTCTGCCTACCACAAGTTCTCCCAATGTTGAGCAGGGCACCTTAGAAAGCTATCAACGTCGCAGGTCAATTTAGAGTCGTTCTCACTGAACGTCACCCTCCTATAATCATTGCAAACTCAAGAGTCGATCGCTTGGTTTAACTGGTGTTGTAAACACCGGATGCTGTAAACACCGGGGTTCGAGACCTTAAGGCGTTATAAACGTCAAGGGCGCAGGCCCGAAATCTGCAAGAAATAGGTACTTTTTGCGTGGCTTCATAATTTGTAATTGCAAAAGAACATCATGCATTCCCATTTTCGCAAGGTCTTCCAAACTTTTAAAATCACGGCCCGTAGCCCGTGGTGAGACAGGGAGAACAAAAGAGATTCCCTGCTGGTTTCGAACCTAGCCTAGATCATATTCGACTAGGGTCTGCGCTTGTTTACCGCTAGTAGCGAAACCTAGTAAACTTCAAATTCACCTGGAAACTAACTGGCGCAGAACTTCTCTAAAAAACCCTGAACTAAAGTCACTCCAACCCGCACTGATCAAAAGAAGTAGTTTGTAGACTACAAAGAAGAAGAGCAAAAAGTGAAAGTCTCAGGTTTCTAACCTGCGGTCTTAGTGTTTATTGTACCATTTGAGCTTTCGCAGGCTTCGATCCCGCAATCGGATGTTTCTGGCACCATGCTTAGCCAGCTAATCCAAGAGATAGCTGCTTGTTAATTCAATGGCTTTAACCATAAAGTGTAGCACTTTTTCTAGTTCAGCCGCGTCATATCCATTGGCCGAATACTTCAAGGGAGCCCTTCTGGAAAGGACGACCAAAAAGTGACAACTGCAGGTTTCAAACCTGGGCCGGGGCCTTGGTTTTTATAGCACCATTCGGGTGTTGCAGGTGTTTCTGGCACTATAATCAACCAATTACACTAAGAGGTTATTTCATGTTAATCTGATGATTTTAACCATGACAATGGCACATTTTCCAGAGCATGTGGCTTCCAGAGCACCTTGATATCTGCTCAGAGAAGTCTTGCTGAAAAAGAAACTCCAAAAGGGATAGTCTCAGGTTTCCAACCTTGGGTATTAGTATTTATAGCACTGATTAAGCAGTTCAGGTTTCGAACCAGGGTCTCAGCGTTTATAGCACCTGATATTTACAGCGCCTGATGTTTCTTGCTAAGGGATCTGCTCTTGTCTATCTACTAGCGGAGAAACTTATTAAACGTCCCAGAAAGGTATCCCAAAGCACTATTACTAACTCTTAAATACTCATACATTATCGGAGCGCAGTTTGGTCGGCACTGAATACAGCCGCACAATGCTAGGTAAAACAGCTAGAGCTAGATCACCACCTGGCTGGATCCTACCCTCATTGAGGGAGATTGATGCTTTATTCTGTGTTTACCAGCACTGCGCTAGGTATGCAGAAATAATGAGATTTCGATCCCGTATCTGGTGTTACAGCACCTAGCGTTTACAGTACCAAATATCTACTCTTGCTATTCCCCGGTAGTAAATCTGGTAAACTCCACCCGGGCCCGTAAACCAACTGACGTGTAACTTCTCCCGGAAAAAAATCCCAAAAGCTTCAAATGTCACATCAGCCCGCACCGATCCACTGCCGCTTACTGACATTCCCCCAGTGTTTAATAGAATGTAATGCGAAAGTACAGATAGATTGGTTAAAATCTAACGAAGAGAATCCGAAGCAATAATATGATAAGAGTAACAAAGTAGAGAAGTGTTCGAAACAAGATCATATAATACTGAAGGAGGAGGTATCGAGAAGATATTATTGTATTCTTATCGATGTCAGAGCAAGTCTAAAGAACTGTTCTCTAACCAGAGAAACAGTATCTATATATACATAAAATAAGGAGTGATTGTCTGTGACCACAGTCGCGGAACAATATCCTAAAACAGAAAGAAAAAACTCTTCAACTGTACATAATTATAAATAAGAACCGTAAGGAAACCATTAGAACAATCCAGGCGCGTTCTAAAAGATAAGCGCTGATAAATCCCTTTCCAACGGAACCAAAAAGAAGATTCTAGACAAATTCTAGCCGAAAGTTTCTAGACATCTAAAGATAACAGATAACGAAAGTATTAACACACCACATTATTCTTATCCGCAAAGACCTTCCATATTTATGGAGAATAAAAAGAAAGGTACAAATATTAGTAAGAGAAATGTAGATACTCCCGTATTTTCAATAGTGTTTACAGCTTCCATCTTTAGCCAGCTAAGCCAAACGATAAGTCCTTGTATGTGCAGCGATTCCCACCCAGTTTTCCTAATCGGCCTGCATGAAACCTGGCCTATCCTGTGCTAATGAGGCCTGACTTTCCGACCCTAAAAAGCCCAGTAGCCGGCCGCGCCGCTTAAGAACACTGTTTTCATCATCCTATACAGGACCTAAAGGCTAAAGCTAGACCTCAAAGAGTAAAAAAAGATCACCACAGGGTTTAAACCAATGGGCCGACGTTTTGAGCGCCATGAGGTTTCGAACCTGCGCCCTGGCGTTTGGAACGCCGTGAGGTTTTAGGCCCCAGCGTTTGCAGCACCATCGTTTGCAGCACCATCGTTAGCATGCTAAGCCAAGCAATCGGTTCTTGTATGCAATGATTTTCACTATTATGTATAGGATTTAAGCTAGGGTCTCAAGGCAAAAAGAATGAATACTGGAGGTTTGAACACTGGTGTGTATATCACCAGTCATGGCGTTTATAGCGCTGTGGTTTCGAACCCGGTATTTACAGCACCTTGGCCTGGTGTTTGTAGCATCAGCTAAGCCAAACGATTAGTCCTTGACATATGCAATCGTTTCCACTACCCTGTACAGGACCTAAGGCTAAAATCCCGAAAACCAGCGCACCGCTAAAAGAGTGAGCGCCGTAGGTTTAAACCGGTTGCTTTTTGCTCTGAGGCCGAGGCTTCGAACCCGCGCCCTGACGTTTAATCTTTTTGCAACTATGAGCAATGATTCCACCAGTCCGGACGGACCCGGTCTGGGGTAGGGCTCAGTACGGTCCGGTCCAACCGTTAGGTCGGACTGGACCGAGCCCAAGACGGCAGTCTGGGACTGGACGGGCTTGGTCTGGACCAGTCCGCACACGCTTGCAATTTCGACATTGTTTCTTAGTCAAGTACCACTGAAAACATGACTCATCCTCACATTTATCACTGCACACCTCTGGATACCCACTCTGGGTGAAATTATGACAGTTCTGTCTGTATATTTGGTGCCATCGAGATATATTTCCCCCATTGAAGACCGATACAGTGAAAAAATACCCTAAACCTGAACACTGTGCTGGACTGGTCCAAATCAGTCCAGGCCAGTTCAGTCCAGGTCCAGAAAAAGTGGGGATTGGTCCGATCCGCCCACGAATACTGTTTCATCATTAACATACACTTAGAACGACAGTTGAGAGTCTGGGAAGTCTCAGCGAACGGCGACAGAAAATAACATTGATTGCAGGTTTCGAACCTACACCCCAGCATTTATAGCACCTGATGTTTCTGTCACTAGTTATGCAATGGGGTCTGCTTTTGTTTGTTCACTGGCAGTGAAATCCTATGGACTGCACCCCGGCTCCGGCTTGAAATTTTCTTCCAAGAAGACACCCTCCGCTAATATGGCTCTCGATACACTACCGCAGCGGCCGAACCAAAACCATCATTGTAAACTCACAGAAACATCTTCTCAGTACGCCCAATGGCATCATCAGTGTGTGTGCACAGTCTCTGCGCCTACTAGAGAAAAAAGCTAGATAAGTGCGTCTCTCAACTCCAACAGCTCGCATCGAGAGAACGTTAATGTTTTTACCAAAAATGTACTAGGTGTAGGAGCATGGCAAAACAAAATAATGGCAAAGGTGAGCATTGCGGGATTGGAACCCACGTCTCCGGGTTGGCGTTTAGAGCGCCATGAAGTGTTGAGCCCTGGTGGTGTTTATAGCACCATCCTCCGCCAGCTAAACTAAGCGGTTAGGTCTTGTATATGCAATGATTTCTGTCATGCTGTACAGAACCTAAGTTTAGATCTCAAAGGAAAAAGCTATGCGGGTTTGAACCCGGGCCAAGCATTTTAAGTGCCTTGAGGTTTCGAACCCCGGTGATGAACCCATAGCCTGGAGTTTAGAAAATGAAGTTTCGAACCTCGGTGTTTACAGCACCTGGTGTTTGTAGCACCAGCTAAGCCAAGCGATCACTTATGTATGAGAGGGCCTTAGCTAGAATATCAAAAGCAACTAAGTCTGCTGTCGACGCGGGTGAGCAGAGGAGACAGCTACGATGGAAATTACCTTTATAAAGATTCAGGGCAACTCAGAATAGACTCATCATTATCTGAGCCAATTCCGTATTTATTCTTTGGACAGGAGTCAAGCGCGCAACGCTGCACCAAGCTCTTAGAAAGCTTTCAAGCAATTAGGTGAAAGAGCAAAAAGAATGAGTATATCAGACTTGAGTCTATGGCCTGACATTTATAGCACCACGAGATTTCAAACCTTGGTAATTATAGCACCTAGTGATTACAGCACTGTGCTCTGTGTTTGAATACCGCAGGTTTCGAAACTGCATTCTGGTGTTTATAGCACCCGGCGGCACCTGGTGTTTTTAACACCAGCTAAGCTATACGATCTTTTGTTTAATTATTGGTGGTGAAACCCAGTAAATCTCTCCCGGAAGAAAATTCCGCCAGCTTCCCGTCACTGGCCTCCGAATGCTCATCCGGATATCCACCGTCGGAGTGTAATTTAACCCCCATATCTGTGAATCTGCTGGGGAAACAGTTAGATAAAATTAGAGCCAGACCTCGCATCGAGGCAGGAGGAATGGATTGTTAACGCTCTATTCAGTATTACCAAGGGTGCAAATAGTGCAAAATGATGAGCAACCCCGCATTTGGTGTTTACCGCCCCGCAACCCAGTGTTTACAGCACCCTGCTCCTAATATTTCAAACACCAGCTAAGCTAAACGATCTGCTCTTGTTTTTTCGCTGGTGATGAAACCCAATAACTCTCCCAGGTAAAAATTTCTCACAAAAAGAATCTCCACAACACACATAGCTCCTGAATACGCACCGATGTTTGGAGCACAGTTTAGTCTCGACGCTGATGGAAATAGCTGGATGAATGCCAGCCAGACCAGTCACACCCTTGTCTGAACCCCAAGGGATGGGAATGGGCCGCCGATGCATTATTTGGTGTTTACAAAGATTCAAGAGACCGGCCGGCGTTCTACCATTCCCGTGCTCGATGAAGTCGAGAAACTTTGAAATGATGAACGGCAGCTCGTTTTTCATCTCCATGGTTTTGTTGCAGGTTCTGTAGTTGGCTGGATTGGGGACTTGAGCGCGGAGGTGTCGGTGCAGCAATTAAGCTACCGAAGCCTGTTAATGTTTTGATGTATTCTGGGAGGTTGCTAACGTAGCTGGGGGTGGGTGAGGGTTTGTTATCGTGCTCCTTGAGGGTACAATACCAATACGATCACGCTATGTGTACCCGAGAATGCAGACTGCGCCCCCTCTCAGCATGGCTTTCAACGCTAGAGTAGGGCAGAGACGGCGTTTGTACTTATGACTGGAGCTTAAAGCATCTACAGACTGGAGTGCGCACCTACCACCTACATTCCACGGGGTTTTAACGTTGGTCAACTTGAGGATGTGGGTATTCCATGCGTTGTCAATCATAATTCTTCACTCGGAGCACACGACTTCCAAATCAGGTCTCGAGATCAAGCTAGTACACATCTTGGGATTGCGGTATGTACCCGGGTCCTGCTACTATTGGAACTTCAGGTACATCCTTCGCTGTTGACGAAGAAAGATGGAGGCACTAAAGCTTGTGCTCTCGCCGAGTACGAGAAGGTAGCTAGGATTGACAATAAAGAGCTGAGGTATTCAAGCTACAAAGAACCTGAAGATAAAAGGACAAAGAGGTGTCTGACTGACGCTAGTGTTAGATCTGCGCGGACTATCCCAACCACCGTAGGCAGTACTACTGACTCAAGATATGTATTTCGGGTAAATCTCGAGGCAGACGAGGGGTGAGTGAGGGGTCGTTGGGCACGACTTTGGGTCGCCGCAGCCAAATTCAACTGCCCAGCAGATTAGAAAAATCTAAAAGACACTATAATAACTGTACTGGAGTACTGTTGACTTTAAGAGGGAACGGTCAAGTTGACGGGCGTGAATGACCTTCAAAGTTTGACCGTCCAGAAACACTCCACCTGAACGTATGCTTCACCGAGTGAGATTGTAGTAAAAAATACCGGCCTCGATAGTCAGCGATGATAGGTTGAAAAAAGCTCGGTTAGACGATGAAAATTAACCTGTTTTATGTTAATAGGAGTAGAACTGATAGAGTGATTGATGGGGTTTACCTGTATGGTAATTTGTTAAGTATAAAATGGGCCGCAAAGCTTTTGACAACCTAGAAATTTTTGGAGATTTAACCTCCCCAATGCTTAAACCGCCAGAACCATATCCAAACCTCACTTTCGGTCCACATAGCCGCATTTAACATGGCCAACACCAAACTCCGACCCAAAACCAACCGTTCCTATTCATCGAAACGGAAGCCGCCGCCGTGAGTCCCCACCCCTGCAGCAACCCCACGCTCACATGACCCGTGTAACGCAACGCAGTCTCAACACCAGCACCTCGCCTCGCACCGCGACACCCAGCCCACCACCCCAAAACCCATCAAAACCATGGCCGAAAAGGACAAATTCAAGTACAAAGTCGAGATCCAGCAGATGATGTTCGTCTCTGGCGAGACCGGCGAGCCGTCGCCGGAAACAACGGGGATAATCGAAGAAATGGTTCGGGGACAAGTGATAGAGATGGTCGCCTCTCCCCCTCACCCTCCTTTTCCCTCTCCCGCCAACACTTGTTGACCGCGCAACAGCTCCTACAATGTACGCAACTCGCTGCGCGTCGCGGCTCCCGCTCTATCTCCACCGACGACCTCATTTTCCTCATCCGCCACGACAAGGCCAAGGTCTCGCGACTACGTACCTATCTCTCCTGGAAAGACGTGCGCAAGACGGCGAAAGAGCAGGACCCAGCTGGGGGCGGGGGTGCGGCAGAACCTGGCGACTTGATGGAGGAGGCAGCAGTGGGCATCGGGTCCGGGCCGGCGCAGATAATGAAACAGAAGAAGACAAAAGTCGGGTTACCATGGGAGGTGGGGTCATTTTTTTCCGAGACCGTCCCGGAGCGCGAGGACGACGAGGACGAAGACGAGCTGGAGGCGAACCAGGCTACATTGCAGCGGCTAAAGAACGCGGATGAGCGCACGCGTGGGATGACACGGGACGAGTACGTGCACTGGTCAGAGTGTCGGCAGGCGAGTTTTACGTTCCGCAAGGGGAAGCGGTTCCGTGAGTGGGCAGGGTTTGGAATAGTCACTGAGGCGAAACCGAATGATGATATCGTGGACATTCTGGGGTTCTTGACGTTTGAGATTGTGCAGACGCTCACGGAGGAGGCGCTGAAGGTTAAGGAACAGGAGGATGCCGTGCAGAAGGAGCAAAGTATGCGGAATAGCAAGAAGAGGAAGAGGGAGGAGTTCTTGTTCCATGCGCAGGAGGGGAGGACCCCAATTGAGGCTCGACATGTAGTGGAGGCGTTCAGAAGGCTGCAGACGCCGAAGCCAAAGAGTCGGGCGATGAGGAACTTCTCTGGAGGTGTAATGAAGAGTAGGTTGAGCTTGGTATAGATGGATGCCAGCGAGTTGAGAGTTCTATGGAGTTTTTGGATACGGGTAATGTGAGTAATGGCACGCGCACCCCGCGGCTTATGTTTGGTTTAATGGCTCTTTCTTCTAATATACGGATCTATATATCGCTTGGCCTACAAACGGCTTTCAGGCGCTTCAGACAACGTCTCGTTACATAGTAGCATAAACTGACAGGTCCCTTCGTTACATGCCCGGAACGCAAAGACTTTTGAACCCGAAAGCAAATAGACCAAATAATCGTAGCCTATCGTTACTCCCATACCCAGACTTCGCTTGCGGTGGTCAGGAGAAGCTACATAAATAGCAACGTTTATCGTGGTAATGCCGCGTATTATAGAGCTTCTATGGATCCCCCATCGCCGCAAGAGGAAAACGCATCTAAGCCACCGCCTCCTTCGACTACTTCATGCTCTACAAAATGCTTGGACACTTAGTGTACTTAACTAACTTTGCGTGATGGCGGGTTGCTTCCAGTAATAGACGCCAAGGAGACCACTTTCGGATACCTTATCCACGTGTGACTCTGCCACCCTCCGGTCTGGACCCTACTGCGATCGTCTCAACGACTTGCCGTCTAAGCACATGAGAATCAGCACAGCTTACCCGGAAGCTGCTTGGCTCCAAATGCCATGACTTCAACTAGCTGCCTGGAAGTAAATACAACGGCGGTTTTGCGGACGAGCCGAATAAAGTGGTGCTAACAAGTGTGGCCCCGTAAGACCCAGTATGCAGGTGTTTGACAGGGCTGGTGAACCCGCTCTAACACAAGCATTCGATCATTTCAGTCACGAATAAAACACATGTGCCAATGTGAAAGAATACGCAGCGAGGACAAGACCGGCAGGGGTCGATTGTTTGAGGTCCGCTAAGATGCTGTCGAAGTGCCTCCACACCCAAGGTCGTCACGATATAATGGTTGGCTAAGGAGCTAGAAGTTATCGTTTATTGACTACTTGTAGGACTATGATACTGCTATTCAGCTCCCTACAGCCAAAAAAGCCTTTTGCTTCATCAGACTACAAGTACAACCAACTAGTGTTGACCACGAAACGAGACGAGACTTGAGAAGTCCCGTGGGCCCGAGACTTAGGATAAGTCCCGCCCGCGATCTCGAGACCATTTTAGTAACTGTGAAGTTGGCCTAATAGTGGGGTTGAGTTTCTTTGATGGCTTCTTGGGGTCGCTCGGGGTCTGTGTGCTCGTCTCCATCCAATGAATAAAATAGCTGCTCGATTTAGTCTCCGAGTGTGGTACATACTCAATGCAGAATACCAGTTATCAGACCTACTCTACCCCTATTCCCGGCAAGAAGGGGTAAAATAATGCAACTGCGTCCTATTTTTCATCATAGTATATCACTCACATATATCACGTATATCAAACATTCCCAAAACGAACCGAAAAAAAACATCCCGAGACATTTTGTCTCGTAGTGTGCCTGGTATCATCCTGCCCGGGACATCTCACTTCGTAGGAAACACCACTACCAACCCTCAAGCACATCTATTCGCCATCATTTCCGTCCTAGATCACACGACTGTGGAAGTAAGCTCGTGTTCGTTGATGGAGAAATCAGGATTAAAGACAGTACATGGCATCAGTCAAATTATGAAGAGCAACTTCCAGACCGCAAAGTGAGGGTAAAGAGTTAGGGTGACAAGCCGCAAGCCGGCTGAGTCGCTATTCAGGAATTCCAACGTCTTAATCACTGACTGCTGTGCCAGTATCTTAAGACCATGGTGTGGTTGTCTACACTCTTGAAAGAAGCTGAAGATCCAGACGTATCAGCTGTAGACGCTGTGGAAGAGGAGGGAGCATTGGTTAGCTGCGTGCGGTATCGACAAGCTTTATACGGCGGTAGCTTAGTTGGGCATCTTTCGTGATTCCTTGCTTGTAGGTGGATTTGTGTGTGCTATGTGGTGCGCCACTTTGTCGTCAATGGAGTCGAAGACCCATCGGTCGGAGACCACTATCTACCAATCTAAACCCCAATCAGCTAGAGCCCAATACCCACTATTGTACCGACACTAACTACCTTTTTGGCGGAGGGGAACCTTGCTCTTTGCGGTTTTACGCTCTCAAACACCGAGACTCTCTCCATCTGTTCTCCATCTGTTCTCCACCGACTCTGCTACAACCTTCTACCAATTGTTCTCCTACAAGCTCTCGTCTTTTGGCTCACCTGCCACAATGTTCGTCTTGCGGTCCGGCTCCAAAGCCATCATTGATCTTCCATGCCTTCTCAGCCGATTGTTCGCCGTTTGTTCAGCACGAGCAAGATTGCTAAGCTAAACACAGCCAGCATGCTGGTCTCGTTTCTTCTGCACTGGCATCCGTGCCAGCCACGCACACCACTCAGTGAGTTTCTGCTCAGTCGTCCCGATGCCGTGTATTGTTTTGTTGATCACAGTAGACGCTTTCGACTCCCCGACCGGCTGCGTCCCTTCTGCCAACAACCCGTTTAGTACCTCGACAGCTCCCCACTCCACATCCCACGCCTCAGCTCCTGACACTCCGTCGATCGGCCGCGTCATCTTCTAGAACGGTAAGTTGGACCTCCTCCCCATCGGACATTGATCAACTGGTGCCGGTAGATATCGTACTCAAGTCCAGCCCACGCGGAATCTACCAGCATCTAGAGTCCCACTTTCCCTCAATCTCTTCTCTCAAGCAGACAAATGGACCAGACTTAGATACGTGGCTCAATGAAAACTTAACTCCTATGCTAGCCGAGAAGTATTGACAGGTTTCCACCAGTCCGGACGGTCCCGGCCTGGGGTAGGGCTTAGTCCAGTCCAGTCAAACAGGAAGGTCGGACTGGGCTGGACTATACTGGGGCGGTTCTGGGCTGGACTGGTTTATAACCATATATTTTGGTGGAGGGTCCCAGTCTGGAGGGTAGACCAGACCAGATGGGTCCAACAGGAAGGTCGAACTGGACTGGACTATACCAGGACGGACTGGTCCACCCCCGGACCAGTGGAAACATTGCCTAGCATGCCAGTGAGATCCCCATGGATGTGGCGAGTACTACACAGTGTTCCGAAGCGGCCAGGCCAGCTACCGGCCAGATACAGGCCACCCTAACTAAGGCCACCATCGACCTAGGCCAGCTTAGTCCATCCCTTATAAAGCCTGGGTCGGTCTGCAGATATCTGCAGACCTGCCAAGGCCATTCTTTGCCTGCAGTCACCTGTAAGATGTGTCTATATGTATGTCGATCATCAGTTTTCTCGTATGTCTGAATATATAAGGCGACACCTTCATGTTGGTACCTAAAACTATGAGTAAATCAGCTTTAGTCATTCATTTTATGAATGTCACACATGGTCTACTGAGGTTTCAACCCCTGCATCACTGACCGCCAGATATCTGCAGACCGGTCAGGTCAAGTCTGGCAGATCTGCGGCCGGCCTTGGCATAGTCCGGCCCAGATCATGCTCTGATCTGGCCGGACTAGCCGCTTCGGAACACTGGTACTGCAGAGGAGTATGCCGAGACCGTGGCCGAGAAGGCATGGGAGCTCGTTGGAGTTTGCGAAAGGCTTCTAAAGCATGGTCTCGTCAAGCCGAATATGTGAGGCCCCCGTCCATATAGAGTGTAATACTCGAGTACTGACGTGAAATGTGTCCAGCACTTTATTTCACCGAGCCACTCACTGCAGAGGAGGGTGGAGAGCTTCTTCTTTTCGAGCCGCGTATGCGAGACCCTCATTAAGAATCAAGAGTGAAATGCTGACGAGAGTGTGTCTAGCGCCGCGCTCCGCTAGTGTTCGGCACGAGATGAGATATCCCGAGTTCCCGTCTCGCGCCAAAAGCCCGAGCTTGACGAGCCTTTGATACCTACGGGACGAGACATCCCGGGATATTTTTCAATATGCCTCGGGATCTCTCATGATATCATGACCGAGTCATCGGCTAAAGAATTCTAAATCTCTACAAAAACACGTCTCTACATCTTCATCTCCGGTAAAGCACTACTCATCTCCGAGCCCGTCAAAGCTACATAACCGTGAATACTCATCTTACCTATCGTCACGTCTGTACCAACTAGCAATACCATATGTGAGGTAGGAAGAGCTTGAATAAGAGTAACCTCGTAGTGAATATATGTACACGAGATCTCGGGAGCTCAGGCAAGACCGCTCTCAAGTCCCGGGCCCGCGAGCTTAAAACGGGTACAGAACGAGATATCCCAGGCTTAACTCAGATCTCGTCTCGTCTCGTCTCTACGCTCCGCCAATGACCCGACCGCGACAGGAATTGCAAAGGCTGAAGAAAAAGTAGATTAGGACATCACAAAAGCCAAGGAAACGCGAATATTCGAAGTAAACTACAAGTGTACAGATATGGAAAGGAAACCACAATGGACTATCGATATCACAATAACTAGCAATGCGAATGCTCTATGAACTCTGGCCAAATGATTTTTAAGGCGAGCCAGCTTCTGACCGGTTTCTTGTGTACATCATCTGTAATTGTTTGTAGACCTGCTGGACGGTCATCTTGCACATCGGAGTATCCGATCTGGTTTGCTTGTTCTTAGCAGCAATCCAGCTCAAGAAGTATTGTATGACTAAGTAGTCAGTGTTCAAATCGGGAAGGGTATTATCAAGGTTCTCTTCCAAGATTTCTTATAAAAACAGAGCCTCTTTATAATCAATGCAAAAGTAATTTTATACATGATGGCAGATACACCCTACCGAGTACCCACACACAATGGTTGATACACGTTTATACATGATGCCTAAAATATACAATATTGCCGATATATACACAGGCCAGTACCTACCAAGCGTCAAGGAGTACCTGAAGTTCGACTCTAGACGACCAAACAAGAGCTCCTATTCCCTTTTTCACGGGTGCATCCTTTATGAATTATCAAAAAACCAAGTACCTTCGGATAGGCGTAAGTAGTTTGTACTCCGCTGCAATAGCCATCCAATCAGCAGTAAGGTATAGGGTACTCGAGTGTTCTAATCCTTTATCCCAGCTAATCACACTCGTAACCGAGGTTCCGAGAAAACTTGATTTTCGTTCAGGGCTATATCTTTTTTATTTAGCCGCGCTCACAAGCAAGCCGAGTGCCTAAGTCCTTAGAATCAACTGTCCGAAACCGATATCCACTCGATCATAAGGCTGATTGCATAGCGTATCTAACCAATCAACGCTGGCGATTACGTTGCATATGGCTATCCAATAGTGAGATCTTGGAATGCTCATGCTAAACTTCGAACGGAATCAATCTTCAGGGGTTTGGCTGACAACCGGTAGGGCTGACCCACCACCACCAGTTACTGGACGTAAAGTAATTGCCTAAAGTATGTGTTTGCTGGCACTCTACATGCTAGGCGATTCAGCTGTCTGACTCTGGTTCTCGGCGGTCAGATTCACCACGTTGATGGATCCACTGCTATAACAATGCTGAGTGGCTGCTGTCAGCGGTATGCTTTGCGATACCCGAGCTGAAGTGCGGATCCAGCTTGGAAGTGGGAAGCTCCATTGTTACAGCCAACTATTCGGCCAAGTTCCTGACCACAGTAGCTCTAGAGAGAAACTCGAGTCGTACATACTTAAATCGCGTCGTGGATGGGGGTCCCCAAATTAGCAATTATTGTCGATCTTGTATGCGCCACTTGCATCTACGGCTCCCACGACCTGAGACAAGCAGACAGTGGCAGCACGTCGAAAAAGGAATTATGAAGTTTGCAAAGCTCCCAATTATAACGGGTCTTGATATGTATAAAACTTATGATTTTGTCTCACTGCAGAAGCGGTTCAGCCGGCACATAAATACTGCTGTTTCCCCTCGAAAACTGTCATCAGAGCTACCTAGAAAATACCACAGAGTCCATTGCAAGCTGCAGATAACACCCAGAAATGACAGCCCAAACACCAACCAAGCAATGGGCAGACGGTCCCTTCCCGCTGATGCCGACTGTCCGTGCCACCGCCAAAGACGTGAGTCCTCTTGTCTCCGCCGCAGCTCCTTTCCTAACAGACCGTAGAAATCCGACCACTTCGTTATCGCCGCGACACATATGGCGTGTATCCACAACGTCATCCTACGTTGCCTAAACAGCATCTACCTACAAGCCCCGCACATCCCCCCCTCCGATAACGCCGACTTCATCACCTATTGCCAACACTGGTCCGGGCTTCTACACGCGCACCACGAGGGCGAAGAACACTTCTTCTTCCCCAGCATCGAGGAGTGTACAGGGGTCAAGGGGATAATGGAGCCGAACGTGGAGCAACACAAAGCCTTCTCTGTAGGCCTCGATGAATTCGATTCCTATCTCTCCTCCACCACGCCCGCCGAGTTCTCGGGACAAAAGTTGAACGAGATAATCGACACGCTTGCGATCCCGCTGACAGAGCACCTAACCGACGAGATCCCGACGATCATGGGGTTGCGTCAGTACGGGGATAAGTTCTCGATTTTGGATCTGATCAATAAGGAAGGCGAAAAGGTTATGGCTAAGATCGCGAAGACGACGTTATTGTCGATTATGACTGTGAACTTGGATCATGGGTTTGAGGGGGGGATTCATAGTGATTTCCCGCCTGCTCCGTGGTTTGTTAAGTTGCTTATGAGGTGGATCTGGCCGGTTCCAAATCGGAAATTGTGGAGGTTTGCGAGTTGCACTGCGGCGGGGGTGAGGAGAGAACTGCCTTTTGCGCCGGCGAAGGTGGATGGGTAATCTGAGTTAGGATGGAGGGGGGAGCTGTTAGAGAAGTTGGTAGCTGTAATTTGTAATTTGTAATTTAGGTGTAGTTTATATTTATTCGTGAAGAATGTGATCTATATGTTCCAACCCATTGACGAAGCCACCAGCTACATTTCGCGAACTAGACTAACCGGTTAGCGATATTTTGTCCCGTACGTAAATTGAACGAGAGATTTGCGAACTAGTTAACATATACGGGCTCATACCATTTGAAGTCATTAAAATTTGCAGGGGTGGTCATGCATATGATAACTGACTTAATAACCTCTCTTGAACATCAACCGCTAAGGCTTCATCGAGTTACTTCACGAAGTCTTCCTTGCGCTGCCTCTGCCGAGCGTAACGGTTGGCTCGTCTGCCTGGACCCGCAATTCGGGAAAGTGTACATGTGTCAACGCAATCTCAGGATGAACAGGGGATTAAAGAGGGCTCAGTACACGAGGAGAAGGACTGAAGGGTATTAAACTAGCTATCATGGCCGCCTAGTTCGTCATATGGGACCGAGTATGATATTGTTGACAAAGTTGTGATTGTGACGCCGGGTATCATAGGCCTTACACCGTCGTTGTTGCATGTGCCTGAGAAGAAGTGAGACCTACTAAGAACTTAAGTAGTTAACTTTTGTGAGGTCGCATACTATGTTTCCAGTTCACGGACTGGACAAAGTTTGCAAACTGGGTCCAACCAATTCATGAATTGGCAGTGTTTGTCAATGGGTTGGTGCATATTCTCGTTGCAAGCATATAGAACCAGAATATGCAGCTTGTGAGACATGGCGGTTTTACACCCCCAGCGTGGTAATGATTGTACGTTTGCCCACTTTTTCAGCTGAGCTTCATCACCAACACTTACTAACGAGTATAGAGGTGAATCAGTAATCCGATCTTCGAGCTCGAGCTAATTTTGGGTGAGTCTCGTGACCAAATATCACATTTCATCAAAGCACCCACGTTGAATAATTGCACTCTGCATCCCCCCGCAATGCTGCCCGGTCAACTTGTCTCATCACACCCTAGCTTGCGTTGTACAACTCAAGAGATTTGTTGAAAATACCTGATTTGAACTCCTCAGTGCCTTACAATCTGTCGACGAGTCCAATGATTGGAAGACGAGAAAGGCAACCCAGTAAGCTAATAAGGCTTACACGTTCATTGGCCACCGGACCCCTGGCGGCAGTCTTCGGTAATAAGCCTTACTACGAGGGCAGCCTTATGGCAAGACCATACTAGTTACAAATGGCGGTGTAGAGAGAAAGAGAAACCTTGGGGGCACATACATCTAGCTAACGGTAGCGAGAGCCCTTCTTGTACTCTCGTGTCCCGAGAATGGTGCTCTTTTCGAATACTTAGGGGCCCATTTCCAAGAAAGAAGAGCAAAAAAGTGATAGCCGCAGGTTTTCAGCCTGTTTATAGCACCGATTGGGCACTGTAGGTTTCAATCCTGCATCCTGCTGTTTAGAGCACCAATCGAACTCTGCAGGATTCAAGCCTGCATCTTGGTGCTTCTAGCACCGTGGTCAGCCAATCATACTAAGAGATTGCTTCTTGTTAATTCAATGGTCTTCACGATTACCATGGAGCGGTAGCGAATGGATAGTGCGAGTTCAAATGGTCTTCATCAGAATCCAAAAAAATCCCGATAGGTTTCACGAGATTGTCAGCTGTGAGGACTCTTTTCGGATACCTCAAAGAAGCCTTTCCGGGGAGAGTAAAATATGTTATTCGCAGGATTCGAGTCTGTGGTATTGATGTCCATAGAACCAATTAAGTATTGAAGGTTTCGATCCTGCATCCTGATGTTTCAAGCACCGTGGATAGCCAATCACACTAAGAGATAATCCGACAGCTTTCATATCGACCACTCAACGTTCGTATATAGCCGTAGCAAATGGATGGTGCATGGTCTCCATTAGGGCGGAAAGCGAGACCCGGTATTATCGACGAGGTGAATAGTATAGTGCACAAAGATAAAGGATTGATAGGCCAACTTCAAAAGTCTTAGAGATCCTCTCATTTTTTTGAAAGGGTAAACCAAAGTACGCTACACCAGTAGTGACCCGAGACTACACAGTTTCGCTGGCTATGATAATCGCTAAAACTAGCGACTTCCAACAAGAAACTACCTCTTAGATTAGTAGGCTGAGCATGGAGCTAGAAATACTATGATGTAGGTTCGAAATCTGCAATGCTCATGCACTGAGTGCTGCAAACATTAATGCCAGAGGCTAGAAACCTACAGTGCTCAATGGGTACTATAAACATCAATCCTCAGGCTGGAAACCTGAGGCTATCACTTTATGCTCTTTTTAAAAGGTCTTTTCTGTTGCCCGGAGCTCTCTGCGGGCTATAGAGTGCATGAAACTTCGATGATAAAGGATTGATAAACTAACCTCAACTAGACGCTCCACAAGCTGCTCTCATTGTCGAACGTCTATGAAAATGTAACGTGGAAGTGCGCTACGCGTTTTCACTGCGCATGCAGTATTTGATAGCTACGAACTTACTGTAATAATCAAAATCATCGAATTATCAAGAAGCTCTCTCTTAGATTAGCTGTCTGAGTATGGTGCAAGAAACATCACTAAGCAGGTTCGAAACCTGCAGTGTAATAAACACAGTGCACTAGGCTGAAAACCTGCCATTATCACTTTTTGCGCTTCATTTTAGGGGGGATCCTTTGAAGCACCTGACTAACCGTACGACGAGGCCGCTCTGGAAGACGTGCAGGTCTAGAAAAATGCTGCATGATAATGGCTGAAACCATCAAACCAACAAGAGAGCTCCTCCCAGCTCAGTAGGCCGGCAGTGGGTGTTATAGACACCTGAATGTAGGTTCGAAACCCGCAAGGCACCATCAGTGTTGTCAACCGTCCCGTCCATCCGACATCACTGAGGACGGGACGGGACGGCGGCTTGCCGTCCGTCCTGAACCAGGACGGAACGGCGCCGTCTTTTTGAGGCCGGACGGGGACGGACGGAAGGACGGCCGTCGACGGAGAAGTCTTAGCACACATAACAAAAATTATACCAAAATCATTTCAATTACTATTCTGACCGTGATGCAAGATCTGTGAGCATCTGCTCCGTCCATACTATTTCTGACTCTGTTTCTGCAAAGATTACGCCCTCTACACCCAAGATTACGCCCTCTGCACCCAAGATTACGCCCTCTGCACCCAAGATTTCATACATTTCGAAGCCTGTATACCATTATTGGGCTCGATTTGGTCTCGCCTAAAGATAAACAGTAACCGCCCGATGACGGTGGATGGCGGCCGACATTCCGTCCGTCTTGAGTAAGGACAGGACGGACGGCCTTGGCGCCGTCCCGTCCGTCCTGGAGGAATCTCGGACGGACGGGACGGTTGACAACACTGGGCACCATCGGTGTAATAAACACCAAGCAGGCTACACACCTGCGTTACCACTTTTGCGCCTCCTTTCCAGAAAGACACCACCCGCGAAGTACCCGCCAATGGTATGACGAAGCCGCCCTAGAAACGGTGCTATATTTATGGTATAGCTATCTTCAAGTTAACAAGGGATCTCGCAACTTAGCTGGTGGATATATGTGCTACAAACACCGCCGCAGGTTCGAAACCTGCATTGCCCAATCGATACTACAAACATCAGGAGCAAAATCGAGGCTAGAAGCCTTCTCCCACCCCAAGTTTATCTAGCCACCACTAGGCACGAGAGAACTAGAAACCCGCGATTATCATTTTTTCGCTGTCAATAGTCCGAAGCTACGCTTTTAGGCGCATCTTTTTCAGCAAGACACCTCTGAAGCATTTTGATCAATGGCATGACGAGACTGTTCTAGAAGACGTACCGCTCTAAAAATGTTAATATTATAGCATAGTCAAGCTAAAATTGACAAGTTAACAAGAAGCAATCTACACTCCGAAACTAATAATCCCTTAGATTCGTTGACAGAGAATGGTGCCAAAATACCAGGATACGGATTCAAAACCTGTGCTCTATCGGTGCTAGAAACACCAGGCTCAAACCCTACGAGATCTCAAGTGGTGCTATAACCACCAAGACCCAGGCTAGAACCCTGGGTCTATCACGTTTTTACACGGATTCAAACGTTCTGCCAACGGGTATGTCAAGACTCAAGACCGCTTTGAAAACGTGATCATGGCTTAAACTATCGAAGTACGTAATAAGCGATTTCCCAGCTTAGTTGGATGAGCATGGTGCAACAAACACCGAGATACAAGTTCGAAACCTACAGTGCTCAACGATCAATTGGTGTTACAAACACCAGCCTGTAGGCTCAAAACCTACAGTCATTAATCGGTGCTTTCAAACACAAGGCTAAAAACCTGTGATTATCATCTTTTGCTGTTCTTCATTGTAGATGTTTGTGCTGACTGTGTCAGATGTGCTGCTCTGGAAAACTTTCTTGAATCATCATGGCTAAGTCCATAAAACTAACAAGCGGTTCCGCTTTCTGGGTAGCAGGTACTATAATCACCAACAAGCAGGTTCGATACCTGCAAAACCCAAGTGCTACAAAACACCAATTCCTAGGCCAGAAACCTGTGGTTATCACTTTTTGCTATTCTCCTTTGGGAGACTCCACTGGTATGGCGAGGCTAGTCTGAAAGCGTCGCATGGTAATGACTAAAATCACGGAATTGACGAGCGATCTCCCAGCTTGGTTGATTAGGTATAGGTGCAAGAAACATCAAGTCTGCAGGTTCAAAACCTTCAGTGCTCATTCAGTGCTATAAACTCTCAATGTTATAAACACCAAGATCTAGACTTCAGGCTGGAAACCTTCAATTATCACTTTTTACGCTTGTTTCCCCGAAGTAATGGTATGACCAGGCTACATACACCCTTTAGAAAACGTTCCATGATAGTGATTGAAACCCACCCAATCAACAAGCAAATCGCAGCTTGGCTGGTGGGGATATGTGCTAGGAACACCCGGACGCAGGTTCGAAACCTGCGGTGCTATAAACACTAAGACTCAGGTTAAAAACCTCCACAGTGCAATAAACACCAGGCTCGAAACCTGCAATTATCACCTTTTGCACTTTTGATGAGACATTCGATCAATCATATGTGTGAAGGCACGGGTATGTAGCATAGACTAGGATGAAGGCGGATAAGAAACAGTGATAAACACCTAGGCTTGAAATCTACGATATCACTTTTTACAACTCTTTCCCTTGGAAAGACTCCCCAAAAGGCATCTGACTAACCATTGACGATGTCGTTCTGGAAGACGTGACGCTTTGGACACCGTTGCTACATATTATCCTCTAGCTCCCAGAGCACCTCGCTGCGTTCACAAGTTCGCACCGTCCCACCCGAAAGCCCGGTCTCGAGGCAACTGTCATGGCCAAACCGCCTCACCCCAAGCGATTCCCTAGCTGAGCTAGCTGAGGAGTGGTTGCTAAAAACATCATCGGGATGCGAGTTCGAAATTTGCAGTATTACAAACAATTGATGCCCAGGCTAGAAACCTATGGTTATAACTTTTGTTGCGAAGGCTTCGCATGATACAGTTATGGCTAAATCATCGACTTAACAAGCCATCTCCCAGCCCAGTTGGCTAGAGAGTGTGCTAGAAACACCAGCAAGCAGGTTCGAAACCTGCAGTGCTCAATGAGTGCTTTAAATACCAATCAAAGGCCCAGGCTAGAAACCTGTGGCTATCACTTTTGGCTTCTCATTCAGAAAGCTCCTCGGATTCATTCGATAAATTGTATGACGATGGCTCTGAATATCTGTGAGTTTGGAAATATTCTTGCGTTGTAATTATCAAAACTATCGAGATAACAAGAAGCTATCGAGAAACTTTGCTACAGTTATTGCACGTGCAGGAAAATTTGTCAACTCCGAGCCAGGAGGCCTTGTACCTATCGAAAGAGGGCAGTCAATTCAATTCTGACTTATTCTTGTGTATGTTGTACGATTGGTAGATAAGATAACGAGGAACCACATCACTCTCAGCGCCCGCTTCACTTTTCCTTATAGCATAGTCATCATTTAGTTAACAAGCGATCTCCCAGCTTAGATGGCTAACTCTAGATGCTAGAAACATCAGGATGCGAGTTTGAAACCTACGGTTATCACTTTTGTGCTCTTCTTTTTCACAAGGGCTCTCAGCCAATGGTGTGCTCTGGAGGACTTGCTACGTTTTTTGCATGATCATGGCTAGAACGATTGATTTTAACAAGCGATCTTTCAGCTTAACTGGCTGGAGGCGGATGCTTGAAACATCAGGATACAGGTTCGAAACCTGCAAGAGCTCCATTGGTGATACAAAACACTAGGTTCAAAACCTGCAAAGCTCCAGCGGTGCTATAAACATCAAGACCTCAAGCTGGAAACCTGTCATTATCACTTTTGCTCTTATTTAAGAAAACCTCCTCTAAAGCATTCGACCAATCATTGAGCGTAGACCGCAGAAAGAACGCGGAAAGTGGAAACCCAACGTTAGACGTTATGGACGACAGATACTTACTAAGTAGTTAGTCGTGCCAAAGTTATTGAAGAACAGGTCATTGGTAATCTCACATATCGTCACTCTCCTAGAGTCCTCATCCAGAATCATTCCCATTCAAAAAAAAGCACTCACCTTTCAATGTTTCCTAACTCTCCTTCCTCCCCTCCTTCCGTCTCCCCCTCTTCATACTCAATCCAACTACCACCACGCCTACCACCATGCCCACCACTACCTCCGCCTCACCCAAAAAAACCCTCAACATAACTCTCCTCGGCTCCCCAAGCACCGGCAAAACTGCCCTCCTCACCACTCACCTCTTCAACGTCTTTCCAAGCTACTACACGCCTACCCTCGATGGCGTCTTCTCCAGCCCCACCCCGTCACAGACCTTAACCTTCCTCGAGCCCGGCAGCATTGACAACTTATTACAACTACGACTGCCCAGCACCGACGTGTTCGTAATAGTTTTCTCCTTGGTCGATAAGCGCACGTTCGAAGAGGCTGAGACGAAGTGGTTCCCACTGTCAAGATCTATAGGGGGGAATCCAAAGCCAGTGGTGCTAGTGGGGTGTAAAAAGGATTTGCGGCCCGTGGTTTTGCCGTTGAAGGAGGAGATTAGGAGAGAGGTTATGGAACATGAGGGGGAGAGGATGGCATGGAGGATTAAGGCAAGGACGTATTATGAATGTTCGGCGTTGACGGAGGAGGGAGTGGGGAGGGTTTTTGAGGCTGTGGTTCGGGTGGGGGAGGGGAAGTAGATGCAGAGGGTGTGGCTAGTGTGATGACGTTACGGGAAGTTTTAAGCGTTTTTGTCTGCCCCGTGTTGGCGCGTATGGCAGTATTGATGGTTAATACAGGCCAAGTTTATTTCTCGAAGAAGATTGCGTGTGGGTGATTCCTTCGAAGAGCTGTAAGCACTTCAGAGGAGATGGCACTTGATACTTTTACACTGAACAAGCACACGTGCATCAGCCAAGTGCCTACAACCTTCAATACAGCGACCAGCAAAAAACACCAGCCTGTCTTAGCACGAGTGGACTCGAGACCGGTGGGAGAACTCGAGACGTTTTATCTCATTGCTACCGCAGTCTTACCAGTCTCAAGTCAACTTGTCTCGTGTACAATACTACTTAACGGTAGCGGTTTCTCTATCACAACAAGATAAGTACATCCTCTACTCACTACACTACGGGGGGCTCGAATAAGTACATAAGCCTCATGTGAGGCTATCATGTATTATTAAGTTGATGTGGTGCTATTTCAATTTGCAAGCAGATATATAGAAAACTAATCTATTAACAACACCAAAATATAAGCCTGTCTAATTTGACAGCAGCACAAAGTCTGGGAAGGTTGGTAGAGTTGACAGGCTTGCAGTAGTGTGTAATGCTAGCACAGTGGTTAGGTTCATAGGTTTAACAACCTGACATCAACCTGTCAGTAGTAGAGGGTGTTGCTGTGATGAGAATTTTTTCGGTTACAGTGTGGAGTTGCAGATTTCACCAGCTTCCCATCTTTGCTGCAGCATATAGCAGCAAGTGTTGTAATTGGGATGATGGGTTTGTCACTTTTAGGATCTACTTTCATCTCCAGATTACATTCCCACTGCTCCCATAATTTTTATGTGTATACGTGGGTGCGAGGCATTCAGCTGCTGTATATGGTGGTGATTATTGTGATGGTGATGGTGATGGTGATGAGAGTGGTGGTTGTCAACGCAGAGTCTGCTGCGGCGATGGCTGCCGCAGCGGCCATCTCTTGACAATCTGACAAACCTAACAAGCTAACATAAAGGCCATTAGGCCATTACTCAAATACACCTGTAAAGCTTACAATGGACTGCAAGGTCAACAACTGTGATAGCCGAAAATACCTAACAGCCTAGGAGTGAGGAAAACATGTCAACTAGGTTGTCAAAGATGATAGCCCCATGTGAGGTTCATGTCATGCTTACCTATTTAATCAAACCACCCATAAAGTACACAGCACGGCATGCGAGCTCTTAATGGAGATAAAAAAAGTCAATCCGCTGGTTCCTGCCTAGCTTGGAGCGCTGCGGAGTGTGGAGGCAAAGATTGTGATTGACGAGGGTAAGTCGATGCATATTTCTTCCCTATGGATTGTATAGTGCAAGTGCTCATTGAATCTAATTATAGGCATGTAGATAAGTCGGTAGCATCTGTGGGGATTTTGTACAGCCGTTTTAAAAACACATAAGTATTTCTTCTCGACTTCCCCCCCCGAGAATTTCGCCTCAGTCTTAAGACACTTAGACTCTCGAATACCTGTGACAGCTCGCAAACAGAGGCTGGTATGATAGAATGCGGTGAAGCAACGACCGGACTTCACAGCAGAGAGACACCGCTCCGAGTGACATGTTGTGATTGTCTTCGGCGTTCAATCGAGTTCCTTTAAAAAACGACTCTATCGCCCGCAGATAGTGGTCACAAGCTCCTGATCTTCCTCTCCAAAGTTTCCACCAGGAAACGTGGCATCCTTAGCGCTTATAATATAGCTTCCTCCCGGATGAATTCTATCACGGCAGGATATTTCCCGGATTTGAGCCGTCCGGCTCAAATCCGCCTAGATATAGACAAACAGCCGGTTCGCCACGCGTGCACGGCTGGCTCATCTCATTCTATGCAAGAAATTCCCCGATATTTTTCCACGCTGGTTGGTGCAGGAGGGAGGGCTTACATACCTAGGGCAAGGGGTTTTTTCAAACCAAGCCGGCGGACTGCGGTGCGCGGTTGGGGCACCAGTTCGCCTAAAGGCCGAGAAATATGCTTATTTACAACCGGCAGCGCATTTTATTCCTTCTAGAAGCTCGGTAAGTGACTGACGGAGTGTTGTATAGTACGCATAAATAAAAGAAACCCACTGACAAGTATCCCGATGCGGCAATGGTCAACGATTAAGCCGGCCATTGGTGAGTTCGGGGGCAACGCCAGAAAGTTTCCGAGGCCCGACACCTTTTTTCTTTTTTCCTTTTCCTTTTCTTTTTTTTTAACTTCTTTCTGATACTGAGCTTAAACGTACGACATATATTTATGCAACGTATTCATTCACGACGCTGAAACTTGCCAAAAACTAGACTTACGTATGCAGGAACGTTTCGGGGTTATTGCCTAACTGCTCCTGAATATGATCACACATATCGCTTCTCGATTTCAATGTTTGGGGGCGGGATAGATGACTGTTCAGTTCATTACCCCAAGGAACAAGACTCGCGACCCCACCTCTACTCTTTCCACCTGCCTGTCACGCATTTGCAAGCTCCCCTGTCAATTCCTCGACAATCATGCACAGAACAAGACTCTCCTCCGAAAACTACAACGGTCAACCAGCCGACCGCGCCGTCAAGCCAGAACGCGTAACTGAAAGGTTTTTGAGCACATGGCAAGTCAGTATGGGGGCATGTGAGCAGTTTGGGACGTATGACGATTGAGAGGTGAGTATGTACTCAGAGGTTAGCGCACGCATATCGTATGGCCCCTCTGTACGCGTGAGGTGAGGTTATGATGGTGATGATCCGGGGCCACTGCCGTCCAGCGTTGATTGATATGCTGCGGTGTGACAGATGCGGGTGGGACCCAAAACAGTCTCTGTAAGAATATCGCGGTATACCTGGCAAGATCCTGGAATCGAGGCCCGTCTCCTCCGCCACCGCCATTATGCGTTATACAAAAGATGCAAGGCATCCTGTCAACCACGAATTCCTTTGAGTGCGCATAAACTACCGATGTTGATCGGCTTACGCTGCCTGCATACCCTATCGAATCACAATTCTACGATGTCCTGGCCTGGTTCCCACCCGCATGCTTGGATCGCAAGGGATCTGGTGGCCGGTCGGTTTCGCGACTTGACTGTGGATGATGCTATTCAAATCTTCCAATCAACTTCCGTGCTCAGTAATCTTTTTTTGGTCTCTTGCCGTGTCATTCAATAGCCCAGCCACCCTAGATTGAAATGAATAAATACAGGTAAAAGGTTGATTTTGGTTGGTCATGCCGAATCAGCCCATCCATCTATCCATCCATCTACTTACAGTTTATCAGTCAACCCCGGGTACATTTGGTGGAGTAGTACAACTCATTACAACTCGCAAGTCCAGGGTTCAGGGAGTAGAGGGGAACCGAAATGACTTCTCACTGAGATTAAAATCTGCAAGTCTAGGTACCCATCTTGACATTAGTGAGCTTCCATATTAGAAGTAGAATTTTCCATACCCACAATCCACAATACATACCTGATATGAGTGCAAACAATGTTTTCTGTGGCCTACTTGGAAAGTTGGTTGGTTGGTATGAGATAATATACTCTATGGGGAACCGTGCAACAGAGAATGCGAGGTGCGGGGAAAGTGCTTCTTGCAGCCCGTCGAGGTCCGTGCGGATGTGGTTGATATTCCAAGTTGGTAGAATACTTGAGACTGCAGGACCATGCCGATTCAATTAATGCTTCCCGTACGATAAATGGCCAAAATATGTTGGCCTTGCTTCGTCTCCTTTCGTCCTTGCAGCATGTACACATGGAAGCGCTGATAACGACCCCCGGGTCTCTATCAATTTACATGTGGGCTTGGTGAACTATCTATGTTGCCTTGCGTGTCAGTCCACGAACTGCCTACCTTCTGGACTGGAACCCGTGAACGATCTCCAGATCAGTATGATAGAACCACACACACACACCGCGCTATTCCAAGCAACACGTTATGTCTCTCCCTACCGCCTGCTGCAATGTGGAATCCTGGCGGGCATCCTCGAGAGGCGTGAAAAAACAATCTTGAGATACCCTGGACGTAGTTGTACGAATATCACGCCACTATAGATATATTGAATTGGCAATCTACTTTGTCTTGGGAGCAGGTAATCTGCTCCACCGATTAGAAAGTACTTTACTTTTTCTAACCACTCTAAAAAAAAGGTTATGTCTTAGTACTTTTGGAAACGCGGGGACCGGTCGAAACCGTGGTTTCCTTGAGATCTAGTATAGAAAGCTGTCTATAGCCCGATTAAAGTCTACCCCTAATACGTATTGTATATAATATTATTGGCTTTGTACTCTACCATAGAGACCTAAAGAAGCAATCTGCCCGAAGCTTTGAGCATTCGACCCGGCACAAACTCTAAAATCGGAGTGGAGGAGTGGCTGACGACCAGTGGTGGAGTAGTGGTGATAGTGATGCCACACAATTCACCAGTAGCAGCAGTCGGAGTTTGTGCCCAGTAGTTCTTTTGTACTTCCTCCTTCCTGTTAAAAATCGATGCATATACTCGGTCAATAGCCCCAACCACTCGAAACTCAGATGTGGAGATGTCCACTTGGCTCAAGGGATCCGTTTGTCCTGGTTCATTGTACTCTTTGGGATTGCCTAGCGTAAAAATATGCACCCACTAACTTTCGAGTGTGTACGAGCGCGAGGCGCGCCAGTAAGAAACCTAATTGAGGAAGCCAAACAATGGTGCCGGCCACTGAGCCAAGTAGCTACAGGCAGTGGCAAGTTGATCCCCATCTTTTGAGCTACCCAACCCGTTCATGTGATGCCTTTGGACCAACATCAGCACTACCAAGGGATCATTCATCATTGGCTAGCAGCTTGTCGTTAGGGTGGTAGACCCCCTCTTTTCTATCTGGTGGAACCGTAGACAAATGCATACAGAGGGATCTGAAGAAAAGATGGTGGCTTGCAGCTCCGACTGTAAAATACATTCATCTACTTCATAAGTACTCTACTCTAGACTGGGTCACCCAAAAACGTGGGCAGCGAAACAGAAAGTCAGCTCTTACCTCTCAGGTTAGATCAGCCCTAGGGTGAATGAAAAACAATGGGCTACCTCAGAGGTGAGCACCATCAATTAGGTACTCGATTTTCCTAGCGATAACAGTCAGAACTCGGTCCTCGCCTCCCGATAAGAATATTAAAATAAAAAATAAACGTTTCAAAAACGATGACCCAGCCGCTGCCACCCACTCGCTCGCTCGGCCAACTGCCCGGTCAGTGTGCCTGTACGCTGTCGAATACGAAGTATGGCATGCAGTGTAGGTACCACAACATGTTTTTTTCGATAGGGCAGGACAGCACTAATATATACCCATACTCAATTCCTGCTCTGCTCTGCTCAAATGACGTTTTTGTCAGGGCTCCCATCGTCAAAATCACAATCGAAGAAAGAGCTCAGAACGGCAAAGGCTTTCGGCCAGCTTATATACCGACTGATAGCTAGGCTGGATGCCACGAACCTCCTTTCCCAAGGCTTGAGATACGCCAAACCACATGACGTACGAAGAGTACAGATCTTTCGGAAGTTGTTTGATTCTGGGTTTTTGGCTAACTAACGCCTTGCACTAGCATTGGACCGTGAAATCCAGCAACTTGTCGATGCCTTGCTGGGTGGCTGGTTCACAGTAACTACTCTAATACCCGCCACTACGATGTCGTGCAGATAGGCTCCCCGCGGGGGGTATAGATGGGCCGTTTTGAATACCGTTGTACACATCTGGATCCCACCGCTACTATAAATGACGGCACTCTTTCCAAAGTACGGCCCGGGGAACCTTTGCCAAAGATCTTCTCCTTAATATCAGAACATTGGAAGGACTTCCAGGCAAGGTTCCAGTCATCCTTCCCCTCTTGGACCCCTCTGGTCCGCGTTTTGAGATCAGAAACATCAATTGCTGTGTTCTTCCGACTGGGATTTAGTAGTTTCTGTGAGTGCACCTATCTTGAGGTAAAGAGCTAGGTAGTGAATCAGGACTCCGCGGCTGATTCGGTGGCACTCTAACACTTCCTCGCCGTCCGCATTCGGGGCGGACTAATGTTAGTGGGAACTGCTAGGTACCTGCCGTTTCAGTCAGAGGGGTGATTGTACAGGCAGGCAGCCTAAGTTGTTATATCTAGATACGAGTTCTACAGAAGCATTTCCTTTGCTTTTTCTCCATTTCTATGCGTGCTGTGTGGGGGCTGTTATGTTATGAGTAGGCAACACATGGCAAGCGAGAATGCTTGGTTGTGCTGATCTGGAAGCTTTGAGGACCTTCGATGGTGATCCTCTAGAGGCATCAAAGTAAAACATGTCTTACCCAATGCAATTAACTCTAATTTCGTACACGGAAGTTATTCCGGATCTGGACTTCATCTAGTCAAGCGTCCAGACACTGAAGTAGCTAGTTGCTTGAAGATAGCTTGTGCGCGCACATCTACTCTACTCGGAACTCAACTCGAGTATCGTCACTCCTCTCTTTTGAGACTGGCTTGCAGGCGTCGTCTCTGCGTGCTTGCTTTACCGGGGCCAGGGATACATATGTGCTCTTCTAAGTACCTCAGGAGAAATCCAGTTAAACCGAAATGGTTTTCAAAGGTGGCCCCCAAATCCGATACCTTGCTGCAGCGCGTCAGTTATAATTGGTCTGGGGCCAAATGTCTGGGCTTTTCGACCATATTGGGACTTGTGAGGGAATATGGGTGTCAGAGCATTTCGTGGGAAGAAAATATTAATCCGATTTGTTTAATCCGCATTCGGCTCGCGAATTGTGATATGATAACAGGAATCGTAGCTACAGAGATCAAAGTATTGTCTAATTATATCTAGCTATCGTGATCGGTCTCTAGGTAGAATCCAATCCCTCGGGCTGGCAGGTTTGCGAGAAGAAAAAGAAAAGCGAGGCCGAAGAGTGGAAGAAGCAGAGACGATCCGGTAGAATCGGTAAGTCCACTGCGCTGTGCATTGCATTGTTTGCATATCTCGATGGACGTCTATTCGAAGCTGCCAGCCCAGGCTGCAACTCGGACTCTCCGCTCTGCTTGATACTTCGAACACCAGCCGACGTTGGACATCATCTTATTCTTCGCGTTGTCTTTCCTCCCCAGATTCCAACCATATCCAACTGCCATTGTTCGTTCCTTCCTTTCTTTGTCCTTGTCCTGCTCGACGCTGCATGTTGCATGTGAACATCCCGTTCGGCCTCGGCCCTCCAACCAGCCATTGCTCAATAATATTCAACTTTGTCGTCGCTCTCGGCCATACCGTCGTCTTCACAGCTACAACAGCCCGAGGAGCCTGCCACTCACCCAATTAATTGACAAGTTAGGTGAGTGTTACTCTGAATTACCAGAGGTGCAGTCGGTACATGAACAAAATCCTTGCCACCCTAACCGAGCAGGGGTCAGACCGTTAGCATGCTTGCTGCACACCTGCACTCCGAGAAGCCAAGGAGACGGACTGATCTCGAGTAAAATGGACGCAGCGACCGTCCACCCATCCCATCCCTATCCCCCCCTCCCTGGAGTGTATCCTTTTTCTTCTGCGTCCGCCCGCCTCTACCTCTGTCTGTTTCTATCTCTACCTACCTCTTCCTCCTTCTTCACCGTCTCTCCTTCCGTTGCAATGTCTCGATAGTACGGTGCTATTATTGCGATCTTTGCGTTGCATCAATTGCTCACCCTCATTTTCTCTCTTTCCCCCATCGGCATACTTACCGCTAGCTAAAGGTAGCCACTGCACTTGGCTGGTTTAGGATTGGCTGTGGCGCATCAATCATCCACCCATCATCCCTCTTTCCTCCCACTGCTCCAGTCTAAACAAATACTTGCACTTGCACTTGGGAACTGCTGCTGTGCTTGCTTCTTGCTCTGCATTGCATTGCACTTTACCTCGGGCCCCTCTCGCCTGCTTCTGAGACCTCCCTGGTAGTTACTAAGTCGGTATATAGCTGGGATTCCCCAAGTTATTGGTCCAGTGACTAGGTGGAGAACGTGTCTCCGGATCCAAAATCCAGCTTATCCACCGGCACCGTTTCCGTCGTTCCCTGCTTGACCTCACCTTCTCACCTAACTCTGTGTGCTCCTGCGGTCGTCGTTCTTTCGTCCCAACTTTGATATACTCGTAGCGGTAGCTCCTGGCAACCGCAACCCGCCCGCAACCTGGATCAAATGATGCTCTCTCAGTCCATGCACCCATACGCCTCGAATCCGCACTTTCAGCCATTGCCATCCTCCAATGGCGACTTAGATCCGGTTTCGGGAATGCCGCATCACCAATCAATCTCTACGTCAAGCCACAAATCAGTAAAGGCTCGTCATCACCCATACGGTATACACGCAGACACCAACGGCAGGATTGACAGAGACGGTCAACAGATGAATGGCTCCACTCCTGGTCCCATTCGAAGGCGGATCAGTCGCGCGTGCGATCAGTGTAATCAGTTGAGAACGAAGTGCGACGGGAAGCTCCCGTGTCAGCATTGTGTCGGTCAGTACCAAAGTATCTATAATTTTTTCTGCAGAGTCTAGGGTCGCCGGGCGCAGTCTCTCTAACGTTTCTTTTTCTTTTTGCTGTAGATTTCGCGTTGAAATGTGAATATGCGCGGGAACGCAAGAAGCGCGGGAAAGCATCTCGAAAAGACATACAAGCAGCTGCAGCTGCAGCGGCGGCCGCGGCACAGCAAAATGGACATTCCAATGGGTCGGCTTCACCGACTGAATCAATAAGGGGTATGAGTGCCGGAAGCCGTAGAGATTCGGATCTTCCACCTCCACCGCGACCTGCGTCCCTAAGAAAGAAATCATCCTCAGCAGCTAGTACAAGGACCTCAATAGGCGATCTCCACGACCTCTCGCAACAACAGATGCACCATCATCTTGCACCACAGCATCAGCACCACCAACAGACACATCACCATCAACACCAGCTGCCGGCACCAGATTCACCCTCACTCCATCTTGGACATGACGGAGTTTCTTCCGGAATGCCATTGCATTTCGACCGAATGTCTCCATTCCATCAGCAGCAGTCCCCCAACGTTCCGGTATGTAACCCAGACCTTAAATGCGTAGTTTTCGCAGCTCACGGACTTTATAGTCGGCTACAAACGGCTATGCTCAGAATGAATTCATGATGTCTCCGCACCACCAAGCTCCACAGATGTCGTTTCCCGGGAATGGAGCTTCCCCAATAACAGGATTGCTGGGGGGACAGCCTCAAGATGATGGATCACCCTCTTGGATGTCTCTACCTTCACCTCCCACTCATACCTACAACACAGGGATCCGGTACCCAGTGCTTATGCCCTTGCTTCCGCATATATCATCTGTCATCCCACCGGTCCTGGCCTGTGACTTACTAGATCTTTACTTCACTAACCCATCAACTTCGTTTTTCCAGCCGGCGTCACCTTACGTGCTGACCCACATTTTCCGCAGACGGTCTTTCCTCCATCCAACGTCTCCAAGACCAACATCACCGGCGCTGCTGTGTGCTATGCTCTGGGTTGCTGCCCAAACTTGTGATGCGCCATTTTTAACCGCAACCCCGACAGCGCGAGGGCGAGTATGTCAAAAATTACTGGAGCTTTGTATTAGTCTTTTGCGACCATTGGTGCACGTAAGCTTTGCTACACCGCAGCCTATGCGTTCGTCTACAGATACCGAACATGGTTCAGTCGGTATTGGACTGGGGGGACTCGGGGGCGGGTCCGCTGGTTCTCCCAGCGGACGGGAAGGTGTTGGAGCAGCCGGTACCCTGGACGACGTCTTGACTTATGTGCATCTCGGCATTGTGATTTCGGCTAGCGAGTTTAAAGCTGCGTCGCTTCGGTGGTGGCATGTCGCTTGGACATTGGCGCGTGAGCTAAAGCTCAATCGTGAAATTTCATCTGAAAGTATGGTTGAACATCTAGATGAAGAGCTAGATGGACATCATTCTCCCTCTGATACGGGACCAGGCAGCGCTCACTCCCATCCAGGTCCAGCGTCGGGTATGAGCGAAGAGGAACGCGAAGAAAGACGAAGGACTTGGTGGCTGCTTTACATTGTTGATAGGCACCTAGCACTCTGTTACAATCGGCCTCTTGCACTGCTGGATGTGGAATGTGAAGAATTATTTCTTCCCTTGGACGACGTCACTTGGCAGAATGGCGACTTTTATGGATCCAACGAACCGCAGAATCTCTACGCACAACCTCCAGTTTCACCATCTGGAACAGTTCCATCACACATGAATCGTACGGCTGGCCCAATATTTGAAGTCACTGGCTGTGGATTGTATCAGTTTTTTTTACCCCTGATGGCAATTCTCGGCCAGGTTGTGGACCTGCATCATGCGAGGAATCGCCCGAAATTTGGGACGATGGTGCGACATTCCAATACGGAGGGGACTGGTGCTATTGATGATGGTTTGGGATATCTAGTTGAGCAGATCACAGCACAGCTTGATACGTATGAAAGAAGCTTGCAGGAGTTTGAGGCCGCCAACACCCGACCTGTGACAAATGATGGAGGCGGCGAGAACGACGGCGAAAGGCGATCTAATAATCAACTTTCAGACATGGAAATTCAGGCAAAGATTGCGATCTCTTACGGCACGCATGTCATGCATGTCCTCCACATACTAGTTACTGGGAAATGGGACCCGATATCGATGCTTGACGACAATGATCTCTGGATTTCTTCCCCTTCGTTCATCTCTTCAACTGCCCATGCAGTTTCTGCAGCCGAAGCAATCAGCAACATACTAAAGTATGATCCGGATCTCAGCTTTATGCCGTACTTTTTCGGCATCTATCTGTTGCAAGGTAGCTTCTTGCTGTTGCTTATTGCGGATAAATTGCAGGGGGAGGCAAGCGAGGCAGTAGTGACTGCATGCGAGACAATAGTACGAGCACATGAAGTTTGCGTGGTTACATTGAACACAGAGTATCAGGTGGGTACTATTTGTAGAGCATTTGGTGACCCGATTCCCCGGCTAATAGATGGCCAGAGAAATTTCCGAAAAGTTATGAGGAGCGCATTGAATCAAGTCCGTGGTAGAGGGGCACCGGAGGACGTCGACGAGCAGAAACTGAAGCGACGGGAGGTCTTACAACTCTATCGATGGTGCGGAAATGGAACCGGATTGGCGCTGTAGCTGCAGTCGCTATTTCTCTGGCGGGCCGGTCTTTCCCATTGGATTCGCCCCTGTCTAGAACAGGGGATGAGGATAACGAAAAAATTTCTTGTTTGTTTGCACCACCATTTGCGCTTTTTGTTTTCGAGATACCCTGGATTTTTGTTGGGGCTAGGCGCAATATATCTGCACGTTGTCATCTATCTGCTCAGGCCCATGCTTGGAGTACCTGTACGGATGTTTTCGGGGGTGTGGAACTCATAATCTGTTTTTTACTCTTTACTCTATGTTGCAGCTTTTTTTCTGTTCGTTTTCTATTCATCTGCAAATATTTTGGACTTGGCTTTTTTGCTTTTTCTTTCGGCGTTTTTCAACTCTTTCTCTGGGTTTCTGGGACATGTTCGACAGCTAGGGGGGCGGTTTTTGTTATTGTTATATACGCGATTTGTTTCTGAGGGCCAAAAGCATCGATTCAGTGGAAGGCATCCTGTTTTTGCGGGTTACTCTTTAACTTCTGTGTTATTATTAGTCTCCTTTTTACGTTATTACTGGCTTGCTAGCAGGCCTCATATTAACTTTTATTCTCTAATGGAGGGCCGGTACACTCCTATAATTGCCAGACGCTTACTTCTTCCTTTCTATTTCTTCGCGCTTTGTGGGGTTTTGCGATAGAGGGTGATGGATGGGGCGCGGCAGATGGAGGGGGAAGGACGGCAGCATCCCGGAGAAGTGTGGGTGGGGCGACCGATTGCGGAGAGAAAGATAGTGGCAGTGGAGGGAATGATATACGCACATGGATATGGACGATGAATCGGTGATCTTACTTTCCTGTTTCTGGGGCGTACATCACTGCGAGTTACTTAGATCACTCACCTAGTCAAAACACACAAGGCAAACAAGAGTAACTGCGAGTCTGCAACCCTTGATTGCGCTTGCAGGGAAGCCCAATCAACGGCGCATGATGGTGTGAAATACTAAAAGGATGATGGGTCACTCCAAGCCCCGCGATATGTAGCGAGCGGTATGCAGTCCAGTTTGCGACCACGGGACAAAAACATGTACCACGCTCAAGAATTTGACACCATATTATTAGACATGCTGGAGTGAGCCTTTGGCGATAGCTCGAAGGGTATCATGAAGAGTTCCTGGTAACATCTGCGGCCTTGCACGGTGGGGGCCCTGTAGAGTTGGAGCCATCGAGACTGCCACCGAAACTTTATGAAAAGCGGTACCAGTATTCAGGCCAAGCAATAGTTTCCAAATTCCTCTTCATTCCATCTAGCGTCCCCGGGCCGTGGCAGTCCCCTCCCTTCGCCATGGTCCGCAAGCTTGTATCTGAGAAGCTCGTACTCGCTCTCGGTCACAATGGTTGATAATCAGACAAGGCGAAGGCATAGGGGGGAGATGGATAGAAATCGCGGTAAGGATAGCCTCCAGTCGATTCGCTTATCATAGTCACCCATTGCTTGCCGTGGTAATCGAGAGTGCGGAGTATGGTAGATCGCTCTACCGGTATCGCGAACATTTGGACCGACCTTATCCCAATATAAGGACCACCAGTTCGCGAAGTTTGTCCCCTTCGATTCTTCGTCAACTGCAGTGTCATCTCTACCTTTCCTTCGCTATTGTGTTTTCCTCCCCGAGCCCAAGCAAGTTGCATTGCAGACATGTACACCCCCACCCGATCCCAGAACTTTTTGCCATAGGCAAAAACGAGATTTCAGGTCTACAGCGATGGATCTTCCCCGATTCGCACCTTCTTAAGACTGCGGGCCCCGGGCAAGAACTGTTCTGAACCCCTAAGAAGCCCTTGACCAGATCCCAGAGACTCGTCCTTTTCCAGCTTGTCCCGGCCCCCAAGTACAGACGCGTCGCAGCTACACAGAATAGAAAGAAAATAGGGATTACCTCTCCCCCCGACGGTTCCATTTCTCTCTGAAAGTACTACTATTATTACTATACGGTAAGAACCCGACAACGTGGTAGTATATACTGGGAGGTTGCGATACTGACACTGAGACACACGTCGTACAGGAAGGCACTCCGAAACCCACGCGATAGGGGAGAACGCACGCGTCGGGGGCTCGCCGGAGGACGAAAATGATCGATCAATACTACATATACCCAGATATGGACGCAGCAGCAGCGTGTATGAGGCGTTTTGATACACGGTACCTCGGGAGGAAGCTTAACAAATCTACCCCCCCGGTTCGGAGAGACCGGCTTCCCAGACTTGTTTGCTACATATCCTGACTTGGAAATATGGAAATCTTCGCATATTACTGACCGGGCTCACTGGATGAGGGTTTCAATATTTTATCCACGACAAAGTCGGAAATATCCTCCCAGTGTACAAGTGTGCACACACTGTCACTCGATCCTTGAACCACCACGCGCACCTGCAAGCCTCACCCACGAGAACCGACCGGCGGCCAAACCGTGTCTAGATGCAGACGTTGCCTCCACGTGTGTGTGCGCGTGTGTCCAGATCGCCGCCAGGCATATGGAACGGACTGTTGTGTAACTGTGGCAAATGCGCGACCAACCTGCGACATTCGCTTGTCTTAAGATTAAAAAAACCCCCACCAGCTGCCGAGTTCTGAGGAAATGCAGGTTCGCCTAACGAAAATGCTTACGATCCTATTCGTTACATGTGCCGTATACATTTAATTCTGAGAAAAATAAGCTGCACAAAATTCGGGAATAAGCCGCATTTTTATTTTATTTTTTTGCTGACTTTTTGTCAGAGAAAATTGCTAATCATTTTCAGCCCAGAATCGCGGATAGAAATTGTTTGTTTCGATCAGTTTACGGTGGGGCCAGCAGACTTGCGAATAGTTCAAATATCCACCTGGGCACTTACACGAACCATCCCAGTTCTCGCTCACTCGTGATGGCAAATTTTTTTTGCCTCGCTCAAAAGTTCATCCGAACCCTTGACGCTCGGTACAGTACAGTCAGCTGCGCAGCTTCATTTCCCAGAATTTATACTGACCATACGAAAATCTTGACTATACGCAACTAATATCCATCCATCCATCCATCATTCTTGGCCTCGTCAATCTGATACGCTGGCTGGATATACCCGCCCCCACAAATTCTAATCCATCAACATTCCTTGCCTGCAAGCCCGAAACGGGAACATTTGACGGACCAAATTCCTAATGTGTCTTTGCAAGGCGCATCTGGTGTTACTTGGAGCATCCGGTGGATTGGAATGTTGTTTCTGAGTGGTTGGTTAGAGCAGTGATCTACACACACCTGTTCGGATGGTTTGGGGTGATTTAGAGGCCTGAACTTAGAGCGGAAGTGCTGAATGGGAGGAAGGTGCATTTTGCGAGTGCTTGAGAGTGATCTAAGCCAGTGCCGGGGACTTGTGTAATACATAATAATTTTATGGGCTAATTGTAGTACGTCTAGATGAACCTAGAGTAGATCCTGGAGGATCATTTCAAAGGTTCAGGCTCGAGCTGCAAAGTATATGGTCGGTGCGCGTAATCCTTTTGTATTTCTTTGTGCACACTTGGCAGCGGAGAGAGTTGACAGAAGGCATATTAAGGGAATGATTATCAAACAGTCATTAAAGTTTTATTCCTTGTCGCAGTTTCCTCCCAGCCGCACAATACCCGTATAGGGTACGATATCAAAGTGTTCTTGCGAATAAACAAATTCATCAAAATCCTCGTTCCCTAATATGACACAATGAGCGCCTTGGCCACCATGAAGTGGCAAGATAATATGCTTCCTCTGCCACCCTCAATTGATAGTATTGTGTCGTAATCCGTATAGGCAATCGTTATGCTTCCGACACTAGTGAATGCCATATCCAAAGCCACTCCCCAAGATTTCGTGTTAAAACTTTAACATAGACTCTATAAACAAAGCACCCAGTAGGTTGTGGGGTTTGATATTAGTAGAAAGCAGTTTGGGACAAGAACGACTTTGTTTGCAATTTTCTCAGATCCAATTCTCCCATCGCTAACCTCCATGCGCCCGGATATGACACGGCTCGCATAAAGCCCGCCGCGTTTCGCAGAGGAAGGTATGTTTTCTGCTACACGGAAAAATACCCCTCTTTTCGGTTTGATTCATAGCAATTCTATTTTCTTTAAACTTAAAGACTGAGTGCATTGCTGTCGTGACTTCCGTCGGCACCTTCTCCTATCCCACAAATGCAATGATCGATTCCCTGGGGATACACACATTCGAGGTCTCGGTTTCGCGACCCTATCTTATATTACCTCTCGCCCCTAGGCCAATTAGCTCTGAAGCAGCGAATAGAGTGATGTTGTGGGAAGAACCCCGATACCTTCAGAGAGAGCGCCCGGAATGAGCCTTGGGATCATTACCGCGGGGAAATGGGGCGGGCGGGGAGCGGAAATAAATTTGCTCACGATAATTCGAGTTATTATGGACGACAATGTCTTGGCTGCCTCGGAATAGGCTTCCCGGAGCGGGGCTGCGGGGAAACCTTATTTCCCTCGCACGTGGAAATCTAGCGTCTTGGCAACTGCCCTCTCAATCTTGCCGCAAGTTCCAACTCAAACTTTCTTGCGCATACGACCCATCGCGGATTTCAGCCATCATATATGTCCCTAGCGGGGAATCATATTCAAGCACCGGTTCTCCGGAACTCATATTCGCAAGAACTGACTGTCTAAAGCGCTACCGAAGAAGTTGACTAGATACGCGATATGGATCTGCTGGATCGCGGCACACGGGATTGAGAATACGGCCATCCCAACCAAGTCATCGATGCCAAACACTGGAACTTTGTAGTTACCCTTTGACAAGTGTCATTATATGCATCTCATCTAATCAGAGAGTAAACTTACATCCAAATTGATTGATAAAAGGTACTGATCAAACTGCTTGAGAACGCTCGTGTTAAGGAGAAACCCATTCTGTAACGAGTTGATCTTTGAGACTCCAACAGTGCCGCCATATCTGTAACCCAACGACCGTAATTGAGCCTAACCCGTGGTCTTCCTGCTCGAGCGGAAGGTATGTGCCTCCTCCCATGATTTTCACCAGCATAGGACACTCCGATTCACAACACCTAATGACACATCTGCCATCTCGGGCACGGATTCCATCACGAAGGCATCTTGATGGCCAGTCACATTGGGCGAGGGATATGCGGTGGATCCACGGTTCGTCACTAACTCAAATTTACCTTCGCAGCTGACCATATAGTCTCACATCGAGACGACTATCAGCATCGAGGCAACCCCCCAGTGTCCATAGTGTAGATGCGGATCGGATCTGTGGTGCAAGGATGATGTCAAACATCAAGAGAAAGTTCTTCTCAATAAGGGATCTATTCTGTATTAAGCCTCCCAAGACAGCATCTGGATTAACCTCGTCAAAGAAGCGTACGTTGCGAAAATGAGAACGATTCGAATACATCGCGTGAACACAATGCTGGATTGGCATGGGTTATGGACTGTCGTATCGTGGATGTAACCGGGTGAACCCGATCTGGGGGAGCGGATCAGCAGGGACAGAGTGGGCGGGACCAGCCTTCTTTTATAGCCTCACAGCAAGAACCTTATCCGTGGCGGTGATTGCCAAGCTAGTGTGTGTCATCATTTACCGTGGGACTCTATTGACCGTCCCCTGGGTTATTCCGCACAATTACGCTTTAGGGTAGTTCCTCTGGTTCCGCTGGTTCTAGTGGCTTAGTCTAGTTCCATTACTCGATAGTTAGTTTGACGGACTTGAAACAGTCTAAGAACGAGAAAAGGAAGAGGTTAGAAGTTCATGTGAAGTTCATGTGCCAAGTTAGGGCTGGTACGCATTTACAGCTGGTCATTGGTGAGGTTTCACGGCATTCGGGTAGTCGTTAATTACCCCGCGCTTCGTTCTTCGTAGAGAAGGGTTATATTGAAATTGGTATAACATCACATCAATCTGGCACCCGAAATCAAACGCATTCAATCATCAAGTCGTATCGTGACATTCCATCCCGATTAATCTCTAGCAATCCTCGCCGTCGCCCAAGTGAACCGATAATTCCTCCGGTACCAGTTGACGCTACAGAAATGTCAGCATCGCCTCGCTAGCATCCATCACGACACTTACAAGCTCTTTCTTCCCGCAATCCTCGGATGCGTGGCCCAACTTCCCCCTAGCATAACATTGTGTTTTCCGTCAAAGAAATCCGCTGCGACCCATCAGTCTACCCGTCACAAATGCATGGGGGAAGTTATACCAGTGTACTCGGGATAAAACCTTCCAGCCATAAACCCATCCTGCTGCTCTAGAACCGTCGACGTCCACTCCCATGCTCCGCCAGTCTCGCCTCTTCCCAAGAGCTTTCCACCAGCGGAACAGACAGAGGTTGGATGCCAATTTCTGAAACCAACGTTCTTGCACGAAAGGGAAGAGAATAATGACTCTCGCGCATGAGGAAGAGAGTCGGCAGGAGGAGATTCGCTGACACCGTTGTGGATCAGGTGCCTATTTCACGTCAGTGGCTGAGGCTTGTAGGAATTAATAACTCGCCCATTAACTGCATCAATCTTCTTCGTCAATTTCTTCTCCACAGCCAAATCGGTCTCCTCTGCGTATCTGTAGACAGCACTAACTTCATCCGCTGTTGGGATCCTGGAGTTCATCCATTTCGCACATCCCGCAAGTTCATCATATGATGCCATGACAGGCCAATCCATGGCAAGCTTCAACGGAACCGGGCCAAAAACAGTCTTAACATAAATTTTATCCTTGAAGCTCGACTTGTTACCACCATTTATAGCAGTCAGCACGTCTTTAATAGTCCAAGATACAGGGATATTATCACTCGATTGACCTTCGAGGTACTTTGCGTATTCTCCGTTGGTGATGGGGTATGCGCGAACACAGAATGGAGGAACCTTGACATTCTTTTGCACGGGTTTCTCGTTGTCCCAGCCAAAGAAGTGTGGATTAGGATTTTCCGGGTCTTCGGGATCAACCATTCCAACATCCAGGATTATCTCCGGGATATTCACCCAAGGGTTGCCTTTCGGTGCATCTTTTCTCTTTTCCCATGTTCGGCCCGATGCGAAATCGGGAATTATGGTGCCTGGCGGGGGTAGTGTAGTATCTGACTGTAGAAGCATATAGAGTAGCGTCTCAAGGTGCATAGCTTCGTGTTCAAACGCCATCCAAAGCGCCCTTTGCACATCTGGCGTTTGATGCATTGCCGATCCTTTTCTATAAAGTCCTTCAACTCGCTGCCGTACCCTGTTTTGATAATGCCGGATCTCGTCAAGCTCTGGCCAAGATTCTGGGATATCACTGTGCTTGTGACACTGCGTTGGATTATCGACGTCCGGGTCGATACCACGCTGAAAGATGTCAAGAAAATATTTGGGCTCCGTTGGATCACATTTTGTAGCACGAATGAGGAGGACGTCCAGAAACGTTGGGATATGTCCTAGGTAGAAAATGCAAGGATTCCGGAGGTCGATTGGCTTCGACAAAAGCTGATCTTTTGGGATCATCCCGAGTGTAACCGTTTCCCACAATATCCACAACTCTCTCCATTCCGCCATTGTTGGTACAGGCTCCGGGGCATATTCCTCTGGGTTTGTACCAAAGACGAAGCTGGGGTTCTGCAACATATGTAAATCTGTAACAGGCTTCTGTTAGTCAAACACTAGAACAAAAAGGTAAAAAACCAACAATAGTCCCCCTTCTCGTTTGCCCACTGGGCGCCATCAGCCAATCCTGCCTCTTCCCAGAGAAATCTCGCGTCTTTATCGTCAAACTTATAGCTGTACTCAATGTTTACCCGCTCCCCTTTCTTGACAGTAACACCCCTGAGTTTCCCGCCGAGGTGGACGCTACTCTTGGGGGTATAATATGCCTGGTGTCGCCCTCTCTCAGCGTTCCATTCTCCAAGATATTCCCATTCCTCCAGGTCAAAATAGTTCCCGCCGAGGATATTGTTCGCATTCTTCAGTCCGGTCATAATGAACCTCTCGGTAACGTTCTGGGAATCATTGTACGCCTGGTAAACCCTCTCACCGTCTTTACAGCCGTCTAATCCGACTAGCAAGTAATCTGGCTTCCCCGGTCGTAGAGCATCCCTCACAAAGTCCTTCAAAAACCTCGCAGCGCCGGCGCGTTCAAAATTACCAGCGGAGGATCCGAGCCACAAGATACACCGAGGTCGATCTTTAATCTCGGGAGTGTTCTTAAGCCAAGCGTGACCATCGTCGTACGTTCCATGTAGCCCGTTGTATCGCACGTTCTCGAGTGACTCAGTGGGAACCATATACAGAGTCCGCTTCAACTCGGAGAGGTCAAGGTCAAGAGCATAGTAATCAATCTTCTTTCCCTGACGATTGAGGGCCTTTAGAAAGATGTTAACTTTTCTCAAGTTACTAGGGCATGGTTAGCTGGTTCAGTTACATTGAAATGTTTACTCGCCCGCTTCCTAGCTCCATCACAACACTCCCATCCTCCACTATTGCTGCCATATCCTCCGCATGCTTCTCAAGAATGGCAATCTCCGTGTTGGTGAGATAGTATTCTTCAAGGTATGTAATATCCTCGAACAACTTGAGTCCCTCGGCGCTGTAGAGCAGGAGGGTGGGCAATGACTTCTCGCCCTCTCCTCTGCCAACCAATCCCTTCAAAATCTCATCTTCTAGGGAAATATCGAGCTTCCCTTTACGGATGTCGATGATCTGAGGTGGGTGCGGCGTATCCCCATTCTTAACAGGGGACTTGTTGCTGTTATTGTTGCTGAGCTCATATTGGAACGGTGACATAGCTTATGTAATTCCTTGGAAGGTAAGGTGAAATTGAGCTGTGGTATTGCGTGATGAAGGGGAATTTTATGAGGACGGGACATTTTATTGAGTTTCGAGCACTTCTAAGTTGGTTTTCCAGAGAAGCCATTGAAGGGTGCCAAGGAACCTCGGAGATCCGCATTACCGACGTCATCACGGGCGGGATCAAAGGGATCGATACGAGCAGAGTAAAGTAATCATGGCAGCCGCAACTACGAAATGAGAACTGACACATTCAACGACACCCTTTTCGGGGAGTGCGGGAGGGGAATGGGGAACAAACCCTGTCGAATATGCACGCTGCGGCGACGGTAATTGTCTGTCTAATTCTAGTGCCGATGGTGTACCACACGTTCCGAGACTAAACACAATTCCCCATGAATCATCAACCGATGAAGATGGAAGGCAGCCAGTGAAGAACCACGCCCCAGACTTGTCTATTGGTCAAGAATTAACGGGACCTCGGTGAAGAACCAGATAGAATTAGTAAACACCAATTCCTTACACGACGGAAGGTATTCGTCTGCATACCACCGGTTACACGCGGGTATATCGAGATTCTCTACCTATGGTACAGTGAATTTCCTAAAATAGACTATCTGTTAGATGTTAGACTCTATGTTCTCTGACTCAAGAAACTATCTAGTATGCACCCGGATTCTGATCCCATGAGATGTGCTGTAGGCTGTAGGCTTGCTGGCGAGGTATATTACCTAGTGGTGATGTCTGTGGAGTACGCAGCCCAATTCCAAATTTCAACTGGAACTGCCTGGAAACATCCATATCTGAGCGAATATACCCAAGACATTGTCTCGTTAGCAATAGATTACGTTGCTGAAGGAAAACGTTCTCAAGAAAATAGCTCACCACAGATAGTCCATTGCAGCACACGTTTGACCAGAAATATATGTAACTTAACTCTGCCGCATCAAGTGAATCCTAAGACTCTGCTTTTGTCTTAAGAGCACTCCGAGACTAATGATCTACTAGTACATGTTGTTATGACGATATTAGAAGCGAACGGAGAAAGAGAAAGGACATTGGCATTCAGTAATCCGTCTTTATCAAGAATTGTTTTTATACCAACATTGTACAGTTGTGGTAAGAAAGTGAGTGACCACCTGCGAACGCCGATCTCACAACAAAATTATAGTATAAAACAGCATCACTTTTTTTTTGTGGGCTCTCCTCCTTTATCAATTACAATCTTAATGCGCTTTAATTTGGTATGTCATCTATCATATCATAAATATATATTTTGCCAATCTATCAGCTCCCATTCTTCCTTTGCGGCGATTTTGTGTTGCGGGATCGGCACTCGCAGGTGATCACTCACTTTCTTACTGCGACTGGACATTGTGCACTCGATAACTATCTCAAGCTTACCTCTTGTCAGCCGAGATCAACCTGCTGCTGTGTCTGCAAGCGGGTCCGACGAGTGTATCATATTATTCAGCATGAGACGGGATGTCCCAGGCATGATAAGTTTCCATGAGCAATGGCACGAAATGTATTTGGGGAAGTCCCAAGACTGGACCAGTGAGTGATGCCCTATGAACAGCACTTTATAGTCGGGAGGTTTATGGACCTTACATGTACTTAAGTCACTACCTAGAACCTACAAACCGGTCTAGTGTGACCTACCTTGCAGTAAAACTTAGGTTCTTGACGAGAAGTAAGAGTACAACTGCCTCGGTGCCGAGACGAGTTATCGCAAATTCACACGGGGATGAATCGAGAGGATGAACCGAGGAGTTGGCACAAACTTGGTATTAAGTCAACCCCTAACGACTCGTGGAATCAAAGGGACCATGTGAAGAGCTGGAAAAAGATCCTGACTAACACTAAGCCACAGCCTACCGGTAGGTTGACATGGAGGCTGCTACATATAAACTCACTCGTTCCACGTAACACCTTGTTCATTCAATTCAGATATGCCCTAAGTCCCGCCTAAATCACAAAGAACTCTAAAAATAAAATAAATTATGGTATGGGCTTTGAAATTCCGCTGGTAAATAAGCCGTTCAGACCTATAGTTGGGCGCGAGTGATGTAGTCCAATTAGAGTTCAATGCGGGGTTTAGGGCAAAAGTGAGACGACCGCCTCATTTGCACTTCAGTGCATGATAGCTAATACCAGCATTATATGCCATTCAATCCTCGACAGCACTGACTGATTGGCAGACCCTGTAGAGCGATAAGTTCTATGGGTGAGGGTGAGCAGATTTCAAAAGATAGCGGTAGTTGGGAGTGCTATATTCTGACTGATTTAAGAATGTGCATGTTTTGGATATACATTGGCATCGCCATCCGGGGTGGTTTACTGGAATTTACGAAAAGTGCAATTCTTTGAAGAATATGGGTATTGGGAAATAAGCTTTACTACTTATTTTATGATTTGTACTACTATGTAGATACTACATTAAACGCTCGGTAGTAGACGCCGAAGCGATAGGGATAAGTCATGAAGCGTCCAATGAGTGACAAGTAGAAAGCTCACGACCGAAGTTGGGGATCCCGCCGTCTAGCCACAGTTTGTTCCTGACCCAGACACAAGACGTTTCCGTGTATCACAAGCGCTCGATTTACTCTAAGAAGGTTCCTAGTAATAGAAAATGTAGTAATTCTGGACTAGTTGTCGTAAGGAAGGGGAATACATCTTGAAGTACAAGGCTTATACTGGGTTGATTAGGGTGTCTACGACGGAGGAAACAGCTTAGATATGGAAGTATTGGTGTATCCCGAATGTTACATATATATATCTTTAATACTAAATTATAAAATGGAGATAGATGGCCTTACTTTGGCCTAATAAAAACATCACCCCATCTGAATCCATTCTTAACCAATGTATCCTCGCCCCCTCCCTCTACTCCCTCTCCATTACAACAAAAATACCCCCTCCTTCCCTTCCTCGCCCCAAAAACAACTATCTGGAACCGGAAACGGCGGGGGCGTGTTCGGGTACCCGCCCGGATAGCCGATTGCCAAGCTCTGTGGTAGAACGCCCGGATTGCGGTAGCATTTAGTTGGCCAGCTCTAGGATTGACTTTAGCAGGTAAATGGAAGGGATAGGGAGAGGGAAGACATGCAATGACCATTTCTTCGGGGCTTGGCGGGGGAAATGCAGAGGTAGTGGAGGAAGAGGAGGAAAGGCGGAGTGTGGATGGTAGGCAACCCATTTGTAAACAATGGAACAATGATCGGTTGGAGGTGAGACGAAAGCGTGAGCCGTGCTTGGGCTCTTGATGGTATAAGTTCGAATGTGGAACGATAAGTAGTAGACCGAATGAACGTGCGGGCATGAGAGAGCGCGGGTTTCAAGAATTTAGTATCAAAAGAAAGGAAAATCCAGTGAGTGAATGTTTTGACGCAATTGCAACCTCATCTCTAGTTATACTTATATACCCTCTCCAGCTAGCGGTTGCACCAGCATCGCACATTTCCGTCACTCCAGTGATTGTATCCCAGTCTTTGGTTGGTGGATTCTATTACTGATGAGAGAAGCAGGAATGGGAGGGAGGGAAATGGCTACTCCTTGCATAGATGGGATGTCGGAAGCCTATGTGGAGTTTTCTTCAACGTTCACACGTGCTGTCTTGCTGGTGATCAAACTGTGTTGTATTGGGCTTTGGTATATAGCGGTTCTCCTGAGTGAGTGTCTTGATTACTTGTGACCTGAATCCCACTCTATCCGTCAATAATTCTACCAGTCAGTCTCAACCCGGTGACGGCCTGGGGGTTGATGTTCGAATTTGGACACCTCTGCAGCTAGGAAAAATGAAAAGCAAGATCCGAGCTAGACATGTTGACGGTACATTCCTACAATCCAACGCCAGCTATTTGATCATGACTTTTGCGCCCACCATCTAGAGCCCTCATAAATGCAAATCTAGCGCATCTAGACACTGCTGAAGAAACGTGTTTAGCAACAGTACGAACCATTCCAACGCTGTACGACTGACGACGACGTTGCTATAATACAAGTAACGGCCAACACACACACACACCTTGGCCACTCTTCTGTCTCATCCATGGAGACGGGCGTCAAAAACCATCTCCGGAATCATCTTCCCGTCGGAGGGTTACAGCAAGAGAGATAAGCACTCCCTGTATATCTGCAGCTTCCCGTCTGAGGTCTAATGTTGTTTACCATTTTGGACAACGACTTTATGCTTGAAGGATGACAACTACAGTCCACCCTGGCTGCAAAGCGGGTTTAGCAAGCTATCTCCCCAGTCGTAATATTTTACGGAGATGCACTGCGGTCAGTTCCCAGATTGATCTTAACACGTACATTTTATAAGCCTTAGTATTGACTAGAGATCAATAGCCACATACATGCTCACGACCGATTGCAGGCAAGTACACACATACCGGCCTCAAATAGACGAATAGGGGACGAATAGACGGTGGCACAAGGAATCGGTATGATTGCACTTTCGTATTTCAAACGCACCGAGACAGGATGTACATCCTCCTTCCATTTTCTATCTCCCCTATTAGAGAGGTACGTAGAGTACAGTTACAGATGATTATGTACCCCTCCCTTAATTTTAGAGTGCAAAGTTCAGACGGATTCAGGAACAGTCCTTTTTGTCAGCATCAGCTATTTTGGTAGAACTTCAGCCGCTAAATAAAACCTGTCGAGTGACACCCAATGACCATTGCAACTTGGGAGTGAAGCCGAAAGCTTATCCTGTCGTCTAATTGGATGATTGGAAATCAAAAATCAACTCTGGGACCTTCTGTCAACGTTGAAAGACATTTGCCCTTTGAAATCGATGAGACTGGGCAAGTAGGGGCGAGAAGTCTTAGACCTATATCACCGGCGTCCTAGATTAGGAGATTGCCATTCAGCACTGCTGTATAGGATATAAAATAGTATAGCTTTATGAAATCTATGATGCTCTATAATGTTACACAGGTCGCTTTCATCTCTCTGAATCATCTGGTTTGATGCAATTCGGGTACGGAAACGGATATCGTTTTCTGGTGCATACTTTGGATTTGACCGATGATTTGGTGGTTCTACGCACAAGTTTGAAGTGTAGATTTGCGAGTGTTTGGTCTATACGTACCTCCGCTAGATTGTCCATCTTCACTTTAAGCTAGCCTGAACATACGCTGGAGATAAAGACAAGCTACTGTCCTGCCCTGGAACATCTCCATTCTTTTTCTACACTAGGTATATGCTGTAGTCCATTGTCTGACAGTTCCAGACATATCAATGCAGCCACATGCAAACGTTGCAGCCTCCATTCCTACGTGCTGTAATGTCACATTCCCCATCCTGTCTCCCTTGGTTCTGACCCTCTGTTACCATACCAGAGTGGTCATTCCTTTGCCACCCCTTGATCTGTAAGCAACGCTGATTGTAAGATGGGAGATAATATAGCTACCGGGTGATTCTTGGTGGACGCTACGTACATCTAGATTCTATCTCCCGCCTTGTGGCAGTAAGAAAGGATAGTCGGTAGTGCGTTCGCTCCAGTCTGGATACTATATCTTATTCCATCTGTCTCAGATGCTACGGCGGATCCACCGTCCTAACCACCAAGTCACAGCACACATGCCCGCATTTCCATTTGTGCAGCTTTAAGACCTAACAATAATACACAGCCAACTCAGTCCGTTGCCGGCACATACAAAATACAAAGTTGGTGACTCTAGTACTTGGTACCTCCTTCATGCGCAACCTTCCATCAGCACGTGCAGACGTTACGTTACAGGCCTTGAACCTGCATTTACCACATCTCCAGATTTAAGGTTCCGAGATCTCCATCATGATCCTCATAACGACCCTGCATTCGCTCTCTCTCATCCATAAGGTTTCGAGGTCCACAGATTGACATTTCCGCTTCGGAGGATTGGAAATCAGGCACAACCTACACAGCCCTCAAGCAAAGCTTAAATGCTTCTCGTGTAGCGGCAATAGGAAGAATAAATAATGTCCCCTTCATCTTCTGTGCTTCAACCCACGGCCGTTGTTGTGTGGCACGATATGTTTCTCGTTCACCCATCCCACTGGTTCCTGAGTTCGAAAAGCAGTAATAGTTTCATTAAGCAATCTATATCGTACGGGCTAGCTTCATGGCCTCGGAACACCTACAGACTCACTCACTCACTCTGGGTAATTCTTCAAATGAAAGCTTTTCAACTTCACGAATGCGTCAAATCCAAACTTACTCAACGTCTGGCCCCTGCCGCTATTTTTCCATCCCGTCCACGCCAGATCCTGTTTCGTTCCAGTCAGTCAGTGCATGTCAGACAGGCCACTCGCAATCGGGATAGAAGTTACCGGGCTTGGATAATCGCATCTGTTCACAAACACAGTTCCCGCCTCGATCATCTCCACCACCGCTGCCCCCTGCTCTACGTCTTTTGTCCACACGCTCGCTGTCAACCCAAATTCGGAGTCATTCATCAATCTAATGGCCTCCTCGTCCCCAGACACCTTCTGCACGGGAATGACGGGCCCAAATGTTTCCTCGTTCATCACCCTCATCTCGTGAGTGCAGTCAGCCAATAACTCGGGGCGAACAAACGTTTCCCCCAGCTTTTGTCCACCCGCAAACACATCAGGTGTAAGGAGTCTAGCGCCCTTCTTAATCGCATCTGCAACATGCTCCGAGATAGCTTTTGCGCTCTTTATTGCCACAACCGGACCGAGGTGCGTCTTAGGATCGAAAGGATCACCAAGTCTGTATCCCTCAAGCACTTTGACGACCTTCACTAAGAACTCCTCATAGATAGCCTCGTGAACATACACCCGTTCGATCGAACAGCAGCTCTGCCCAGAGTTGAATACCGCGCCATCAACGATCTCTTCTGCTACCCATGCAATATCGACATCTGCACGCACATACGCAGGGTCGTTCCCTCCCAGCTCCAAGCCAACGGGAACAACTCTCGAGGCTGCCGTTTTCTGTATCGTAATACCGCCTGCGACAGAGCCCGTGAATGCAATCGACCGGATCTCGGGGCGCGCAACAAGCTTTTCCAAGGTCTCGAGGTTGCCGCAGTGAATAGTCTGTAGTACTCCTTCTGGCAATCCAGCCTCCGTAAAGATCTCAACCATGTGTTCGGCGATGGTGGGTGTTTGTGGAGAGGGCTTAAGAAGCAGCGTGTTACCAGCCAGCAGCGCGGGAACGAGTGAGTTGATAAGAATCAGATACGGATACTGTGCATCACATTATTAGTAATTCTATATCTTCCCCCAGGGCCAAAAACTAACATTCCAAGTAAACACCACCAGCACCGGACCCAATGGTTCCTTCCTGATCCACCTCCTAAACCCTTCCTCTTCCTCCCCGGGGGTGTCTACAAGCACCTCCGTCGAGACTTTTAGAAGGTACTCTCCGCGCTTGACAGCTGTAGCTACTTCCTTCGCTGTGTATGCAATTGGCCGCCCCATCTGCTGGGTAATTTCTTTCGCGAACTCATCTTGTTTACTGAATAGGATCGAGAGAGCTTTTTGGACGACTCTTTGCCGTTGGGAGAGGGGGTGCGTGTGGCGAAAGGTGGAAAAGGCGTTAGTTGCGGTTGCTAGGACTTCGGAAAAGGACGCTTCGGCGATGCCTTGGCGGGTGAGGATTGGGGCATTAGTTATGGGAGAAATGGTGGTAATAGTTTCAGTTGGCATGGCAAATGTTGAGCTGTAAGGAGAGATGAGGTTGAGAGTAGGAGGGGCCGAGCGTCAGATAACCTAGCTTCGATGAGGGGCAAATAGCCGTTGGAAAGCGCCATGCACAAAACGTCTACCAACTGCCCATCTTCATCACAGACCTGGATACGATTATTACCAAGTGTATAAAGCTTGCAATCGGCATTCTCGCCTTACACACTTCACCATATTGCGACCCTAAATGCAGTGTGATATCTCGAGGTATCACCCGCGATAATACCTGGAATCACCACATCAAGCCAGGTCTTCGTAAATTGATCTATATATATAGCTCCGGCACATGTATCCAGACTCCAACCCAGTTTCTTCTACTGCACCTTCAATGCTTCCACCCCATCAACTAAAGCCGCCTGCTTCTCCTTTGCCTCCTTCCCTCCCGCCTTTTGTGCCTCCGCATCAGCCATCGCCTCTGCGCTGTTCTCATCCTCCGCTGCCGTATCACCTTCAGCCGTAACTCTAGACCCCTTCGTCTCCCTCTCCACCTCTTCCACCAAACTCTCCACAAACTCAGTATCATTTCCGACAAGAGTAATAGTATTCATCTTCTTTCCCCACTTCGGATAACTCCCGATCTTGACTCCCCTCTCTGCCACTCTCCCCTGTAATCTCGTCAAGTACTCCGCGACATCGCTCTCAGGCAGGGGTGAAGATATCAACACTCTGATCGCCTTCCGACTTTTATCTACTCTCCCCTCAGCGAGGAGCACATCCCTCAGGCCTTCTAGGAGTTGCACAAATATCCGTGGGATACCAGGTAGTACGTGGATATTACAGTTAACGATCGAGATGGGAACCCACAAATCGGGCGCAACGAAGATAACTTTTGTTCCTGGTCCCGAGGGAAGCGTTGCCATGCGCAGCCGCGCCGTTAGTGCAGCCGATGGAGTGTCCCAGTCGAAGGGTTGGGCGTCGGCGTGTTCTGAGGTGATAGTGCGCATGCGCGCCGCAGTCTCTTCGTGGAGCACGAGCGGGGAATTGAAGGCGGCCGCGAGCGAAGCGTACGTTATGTCATCGTGGGTCTTGGTGGCATGTTAGCTAGAGTAGTGAATGAAGTCCGGTGTGGGGGGAACAAGCAGGCCCAATTCCGCCGGAGGTTACCAGCAGATCGTGGTTCGCGGACAGCTGTCGCGCAGCTTGGATGATCTCGTTTTCGTCATCGGCGATGACTTCTATGCGCTTGAGCTCTATGCCGAGGTCGAAACAGTATTTGGCGAAGTATGAGGAGTTGGTGTCGACTGTCTATGGGATTGATGTCATCAGCTTGGATGAGGCGGATTGGTGGTGCATGAGCTAACTTTTCCTGAGAGGATTTCATCACCGATAATCAGACATGCGGCGGTTCGGATGGTCTTTTGGAAGAGGGGCGAAGGGATAGTAAAGGAAGTCATGATGGGCTTCGTGAGGTGTCGAGGTAGCTGGGAGAGTCGTGAGAACATCCTGAAAGGAGTGCATCTTGCTGGGATGAATGATAAATGGTGGTGGTGGTGGCCTGGGTTCGGCAATATCCGGCACTGCGTGACATCAGTGTTGAATGCAATTCGTCATATCCGATCACCGTGCAATCGGCATTGCAATCCTTTGGGATCATACGTATGTATTCCAGGACAAGGCAAAAAGCAGAATATCCCTCGGATTAGAAGCAAACAGATAAGTATCCGCCTGCAAATCGAAACAACATTCCCACAAAAAGTAGACCAGAGTCAACCATGAATATTCAAGTAAACCTCCACCATATATCTACCCCAAACACCGAAAACGCAATCCCAACCCGGAACACAAGCGCAAAATAAACCTGATAAATAGTCCCTCGCCTGCCTGAAATACAAGAAATACTCCCCCCTCTTGCAGCATCAAAACCAAACTTTTTACGCCCACACCCATCCATTTTACTCCCCCTCCCTTTCCAAGAAACTCGGGTCATACTCCACCTTCTTCTCAAACTTCTTCCACCACTCCTGGAACGCCTTGAGAGGCACCACCTCCTCTCCACCGGGCGACTGCGAAAAGCTCGAAAGATAATTAAATGCATTCCCGATGATCCTCTGAGCGAGCTGCAGCGTTCCAACTCCCCTTTGCGCCTTCACCAACGCACCACTCATCAGACCATTTCCCGCCGCAGCACCACTCACCAATGCCTGAAGCTGCACCTCCACCGTTTCAGCAGGCTCAACACTGATTCCCAGTGTCACCTCCCCACTCTGGTCCATCATCACAGCGCCATCAACAATTCCACGGACTCTAAATATCGCCGAAGGCTTCGCAGCCGATATCGCGCCGAGTAGCTGGAATGTTGGCTGCGATGGGAAGCGGATGTGGACTGTTGCGGCGTGCGTCGGTGGGAGAATCGTGTCTGGGAGAAGGAAGACGACAAGATGGTTTATGCTACCGGGCGACGGGATGGAGAATGTGAATTGCGTTGGTGTGAGGGTTTGGAGGTTTGTTTGCACTGCTGTAATGTTAGTGCATGCCAGGAGTTGGGATGGAGAAGGGGAACTGACCGGCCCGGCCAGCGACTATGCAGCCAAACATTTTGGCAGTGTTGAGGTTCGGATTCTGTGGAGGGGTTTAGGGGCGCTCCAGGCGCTCTTAGTAGTGATGGAGTTGGTGATGTGGTGAAGTTTGGGAAACAAAAGCTATGGTGTGGAAGCACGAAGAAGTTGGAGTCTTCCAGAAAACGTCATAGCGAATAACCCCTGTCAAAACCACAGCCCTAACCGCACCTCGAACGGAGACAAAGGCGTCCAATGTTTTAAATAGACGAGCCTGTCGCGTCTCCGCATTCCTACCTCCACCACTCCATCGACTCTTCATCCTAGGATTGTAGGGGCTTGTACTGTAATACTCCGGGAGTAAATTGTCGCTTTGTTTTGCTAGAGTAGCATAGTCAGGTTTGAGAAGGCAAGATTTCTACTCTATAAATGCGGGAAGATCTTGGTTACCTCCAAAGAAACCTCCTTGAAAAGGTTTCAAATCCTACCGAAACATTCTTTGTGATATCAAAAGACGACTGACCACCGTCCTCGGAAACACGATGGAGCCCTTAGCTAGGATCCAATGAACCATACTTTAGAGACGAAATATCTCAGACCAATACGGTGTTGGTGAGACATCTCTCGATCCTTTTCGGCTCCGTTGGTGGCCCGGACCTGCTTATCGTATACAAAGACCTAGACTTCATGAATTTAGATTTGCGACTTCTCGGTATCAACCTTCGCCGCAGCTTTGGTACAATTCCCTATTACCAAGTAATATAGCACTTAGATACTAACCGGATGTCAGCCTAATGTTCGACTCGCCCAGAAACGAAACGAAAGTCCAGGGGCAGAAAAACACATCCAAAGGCGAGAAATGGAGATCACAATCGCTGAGAACATCACGGTTGACCAAGTGCCCTCATCTCTCTCTCGTTAACTTGCCACCCAATTGGGTTCCCAGTCTGCCTTATGACCCCATACAATGCATTTTTAGCTCAAAGCAAAAATACCAAAGATAGTTGACCCAAAGGATGACTCATTAAGACATATACTCGTGCACGTTTTCTCCTCTATAGGACAACAAGGAAACAACACGCCAGTGGACACAAAGGAAGGAACAGAAAAAGTTAACCCGATGCAATGCAGTACAATAACAATAACAATAACACCCATAAACATCAAACATCAAACAAAACACCAATTTTAACCCCGTGCTAAAGAATCAAAATGATAAAAAAACACCGCCGAGAGAAACTCAATACCTCTACTACCTGGGCGGGAGGGGACTTCTCGCCCTTGCCGCGCTCCTGGAAGGACTAACCTCTCTGCTCCTCGTGCTCAATCCCAGCCGTTCCCTACTTTCCGTTCTAGCTCCCAGCCCGATAGTAGTGGAGCTAGAGCCCCCCATATATGCATCAGAGAGTCCGCCTTCCAATTTTGGTGTTCTCCATCCACCTTCGTCTTCATCAAAACTTCCAAGTTCGAACGAAGGGTGGTCGGCGTCACCTTCCTCCATAATACGCTCGTACGTGACTGTTCCTCCACTGCCGAGAATCTTCCGCCGCTTGTTCTTGGATGTTGTGCAGATGTGCAGCAACCTCCGTCTTCTCTCGCGACCGATGAGAAGAAGTGCAGCTAGACCAAAGATAACAAGAAAGAGAACCATCCCTGGAATTCGACGAGGCGCAGTGTCTCCCTCCCGCCATAGCGAGTCGTGCCAGTGCGCTCCATCCGGACTGGAATAATTGGTCTTAGATGTGGGGTAAGTGACCGGAGCTACGGTCTTTGGATGCTGGCCAGGCGCCCCGCTCCCTCCGAACTGGAACCCATTCGGAATACCATTCGCGGTGACAATATTGTCGCCAAAACCCACCGGGAGTACCGTTTTACCCTTGACCTTGACCGGTGGAACCTGCGAAGTGGCATAGAGAACCATCCGCCCCAAAGTCCAAGAAACCTCGGTATCATCGATTTTGTGGATGGGCTGAAATGATTCCATAAACCCCTTCTCTTTTACTGCCTCGACAACTTCCTTGGTTCCGTTATGCGAGCTCTTTCCGCTATCCTCAATGCCTACGCGCGGAATTCCGATACCGTCGTGTAGAACGTTGATGATCCAGGACGCCTTGAAGCACACCTGCATTACTGTATCCTCGTCCACCTTCTTACCCCATTTATGCTTCCCTACAGCCTTCTCGATACTATGCCAATCCTGCTCGCAAAACTCCTTGACGCGTTTTTGATATGTTGCAAAATCGTACGCCTTGGTTGAATGTTTATTTTCGAATATCTCGTGCGTCGTGTGCCAGTACTCCGATACGCCTACAAAGTGGTTGACATCGAAATCAATTGCAGGAACGTGTTGGCCATTGAGTAGACAAGGAGCATTCGTGCATGGCTTATCCTTGTCTAGAAGAGGGTAGGTTTGTCGCTCGCACTCTATAAACCGGCCAGTTCCTAGCAGGTGCATGCTTTTCTTAGCTATTGCTGCATCCTCAATCTCCTTTCCATCGAGCGTCTCTCGCAGGCCCTTTGGCAGGCATGGGTCCGGAAGCTCTTTGACTCCTTCCGCGCCACTGGCCTCTACAAGTCGGTTGACGTATCGCTTCCTGGCCTCATTCACACCAAATCCCAACCACGTGGTCACGAACACTTTATACTCCAAATCTTGTCCGTCCAAACGCCGCATCCGGAGAAGTTTCAAATCGTTGGCATGTTTCTTCGCCTCCGTAGCATTTGGAGCAAAGGCAATTTGCGCAGATGCACCACCCATATCCAAGAACCCATAGGTGTGATGCCCACCTTTGCCGTGATCGTGCACCTTGGGATCATCGAATCCGCCGAGTAGATAGTTGGCCGCAATCCACCCATATAGTCCCTCCGTTTCGCCTGGAATAACTTGAATATGCAAACCGCAGTCCGGCAGTAAAAACACGGTATTTCTCCGAGCATATGTACAGATCTCATCCAGTAATCGTTTGCGCTCATTGTCTGGGAGCAGTCGCATCCCCGCAGTCGCAAGTAGAAAGAGCGGTGTATTTTTTATTTCACTCTTCGGTATCTCCTTGAGGGCATGCTCGAACAATGGGGCGAGGTGGTCATGACCAACCGAGCCAGGTTTGTCGTGAAATGTCGAGACTCCTAATGCCCTGTTAGCTTTGCTACTGTCCAGAGAGGTCGGCGGTGGTACGAACCAGGCTTGACCTTCTTTGTCCATTTCTTCTTGGTCTTGATCTTGGGGATGCTCTTCAGCTTTTCTGGGGAAGCGTGTTTTCGAGCGTACGTAGGGTCGTCCCACCGGTAAATGTGCAGTCGAGTTCCGCTTGAACCTGCATCGAGGACAACGCCATCTGTAGAAGCCTCCAAGTCAGTTTGGTCTCTCAAGTTCTTAAAAACAAGCAGTAAGTTTTGTCGGGACTGGGAGCGCGTAAGCTACTTACACTTGTGATGACCCATCTGAACTCACCTCCCTCTTTCTCACGAACGACAGCGGGAAGCAGTAGATCAAACAATAAAACGAGTAGTATCGGAACAAATGTCACAAGAGAGAGCAGAAAGCTTCTTCTTGGAGGATAGACGGCGTGGTAGAAGATTGGGGGAAAGATAACGAGGGACTCCCGAACGATGACTAGTGAATTAGGAAGATGAATGCAGCGGAAACGCAAAAAGTTAAAGTGCTCGGGTGCAGGGATCAGGGCTTGGCGGGAAACGAGAGGCCGAGACAGATGCGATAGGAACCCCGTGCTTTGCCTGCAATGTCGCCAATTTGATTGCAGCCCGACGAATGGATTTGGGTTGAATAGGATCTGAATGGACTGCTCGTTTGCTCGTTCTGGTAGCTGTGGAGTTGGAGTTGTGGGGAGTGTTTATTCAGTCTGCAACATGCAAGATGTTCAGCTCTTGGGCCAGAACTCAAAATAGACCAGATGCGGCCGCGTAAGCTGTCCTCGACATTCGGTTCGGGGATCAACAGCAGCACGGCAAACATCTGTGTCTCACCGTTGTGAACTCCAACGATGCACGGATCTGTATACACAAACAACCCTTCCACACAACTCCCAGAAGTCAATCATGCAATATCGTGGAGTTGAGACTTCAGGACCAAGATGGAGTACCTGGCAACGGAACGAAAAAGGCTCATATATCGTGAAGCACGTGGGATTACTTACGACTGGAATTGGGCAATCTATGCTCCCATGGATCTTTTCACCCATAAAACCCAGCACCTGCTGTTTGAGAACACAGAAGGTGCCAACAACCCATGTAAATAATTGCACCGTCCAAGACAACGATGATAAATGTCACGGCTCGCACTATGGGAGCATCAGTGGACTCCGCGAACGGCGTCCCCAATGTGCCACAGAGGCTGTTCCCGGGCGGGCTAGCTAAGTAATTACCGTTCACCAGGATCAATGTCAAAAGACGGTGAAATCATTTGTGGCGTTACGCACGGGCTTTAGACCTCTAAAAGCCATGCGGCATTTTCTGTGGCGGTACGCTGTTGCAAGAAAGTCTAGCCGGTATAACTGGTTTTAGCCACCTTCACGACTGAGTTTATGAAACGCTGCTGACCACCTTCAACCGTTCCTGCGGCCGAGAGATATACATACCCCCTCGATTAGTGTAACGGACCGTCTTTGGACACACATAGCACGTGTTTGTCTGTATCTGTCGTGGAGTCTCCTATGGCTTCAGCTCTGGGCGCTCGAAGTTACCGGTGAATTAAGGTTCCAAAGATGTGGTTTGGTGCGTATTTAATTGAATTCACCCACTAGACCGGTTCCAACTCGATGACCGTCGGATACATGCCACCACTCCGATGAACTACTTCCCGTGGTGCCGTTGAAGTCGTATCTCATTGAGGCTGCTGGTCACGCAACACCATTTATCACATTGGGGCTTTATTCCAATAAACGGCTGGATCTTGCATTATTGCTATTCACTGTCATTGACCAACACGCTCACAGTGATATAGAACAAAGTTGCGGGTAGTCTCTGCTTTATGTAACCGTCTAAAGTTCAATAATCTCAATGCCCTTTGCTGTAATGACCTTGACGAGGAGACCTTTGAAATCTATCGGTAACCGCTTGACGAGCTACAAATATCTATCAGACAATATCTCCCAGAAGTTATTTACGAGACGGTCGGCTACTGACCTCATCATGACACATCTTCATCAACTCGATTCCCCTCTCCAATGGAATGTCGGGGTGGTGGTGTTTATCCAGAATCGACAAGCAGTAGTATTGTGCGTAACCATGTGCTGCATATGGTAACGAAGCCTGTGACGCCAGGTAATCCAGCCAGTAGAGGTGGGGCTTGTTTGTAGTTGTGTCGAATCCTCCAACGAGAAGGTTCACGTTGTAGGGGTTCTGTGCCAGCAATCAGTACCAGAGTTCGTTGTATGGCGGGGTAAGTGGGTTGGGGTTGGCAAACCCTCGATCGGAGCGTCCTCGCAAGCTCTCGACGGATGAATGATGCGACGGCGGAGGGAGAGAGTTGCCAGCTGGAGTTGTTACGCATACCGTAGAGCTGGACGTTGGCCTGGATGTACTCGGCGAATTGAACTGCACACCCCCGAGATGGGTCGTAAGCTCCTGTCTTCCATCAAAGTTTCATCAATAGAATCATACCGGTATCACCAGCCTCTCCCGCATATGCCATCAGTGTGTGCGAGTTCAACGTCTTGGTCTTGTCATCCTCCGCCTTCAAGATAGTGACGCCGCGCAAGGCCGCCTTCGAGGCAGCAATGAGCGTGAAGTCTTTACCGGTGATACCTAGAAGAACCTCCCTGTACCGTTTAACACGTTAGCGAGCTCTCCGAAGGTATTTCGCAGTGAGCGGAACGCACATTTCTGTTGCAGGGCGATGGAGATGGAGATGTTGGAGATGGAAATGGAGAGGCTGTTCGTTCGTTTGGTGGGCAAGGTTTAGCTCGCTTTTAGTTAGTCCCTCAGTCAAAGAGCCGCGCCAAGTCATGAGCAGCTAGAAAAAAAGATTTCGACATTGTCCATCACCATCTGCTAAACGAAGACATGGTCCACCGCGAATCCACCAGTCGGTGAACGTCAGTACCCCATTGAACATCTTTTGTCGGCGCCCGGAAGCCTTTGAACAAACAAATCTACGAAACGATGTCTTCGTTTTTCACCCTGCCGGGCTCTGCGAAGCGGAAACGTGCCGATGCCACTGGAAACAAATCCAAAAGGGTGCGCTCAACGGATGCGCCAGCAGGCGGCGCTAGACGGACGCGGAAACCAAGAGATGAGGACGAGATTTCAAGCGAGTCGGAGGATGAAGATGCGCCTCGGGAGTTTGACGATGAAGATGAGGACGCGGAGCTCGCAAAGGAAACTGCTGCGGAGAAACGGTTGAGACTTGCGCAACAGTATCTGGATAACATACGGGAAGAAGTTGGTGAGGAGGTTTCTAGGCTGGAGTTTCGATTAAGTTACGTACTGACATGAGTTGTTAGATGATGGTGGGTTTGATGCCGCTGAGATTGACCGGGATCTCATCACCGAGCGTCTAAAAGAAGATATCGCAGCAGAGAAAGGCCGTTTATATCGCTTTATCGCAGACGATTTCTCGTTCGATAATGCAGTATTAACTCTGTTTCGAATGGATGGCGGCGCAACAACTGGGATTGCCGTTTGCGACCCGTACATCTACACCGTTACTCGTGATCGATACCTGGCAAAATGGAAACTCCCTGCCTACCCCCCTCCACCAGCAACTGCAAACAAAATTCCTAGAAGAAAGCCTAAACGAGTGCGCTATGTCCGAGGAGGACGAAAAGGGGACCAGAAATTTGAAGGTCACACGGATGATATCATCAGTGTAGCTGCATCTGAGGATGGGAAGTTTGTTGTGACAGGTGGAAGAGACAACAAGCTTATCGTCTGGAATTCACAGACACTTACCATACTGAAGGTATTCAAACAGCACCGGGCGGCTGTGACGGGTCTAGCTTTTAGGCGGGGTACGAACGAGCTTTATTCAAGCTCTTCAGACAGAACGGTGAAGCTATGGAGTTTGAATGAATTAGCCTACGTGGAAACTCTTTTCGGTCACCAGGATGAGGTTGTCGATATCGCAACATTGTCAGGAGAGCGATGTGTCACCGTTGGCGCTCGGGACCGGACGGCGCGATTATGGAAGATTGTTGACGAAACGCAGTTGGTGTTCCGTGGAGGTGGGGGGTCGGATGGAAAGCCGAGAAAAAACAAAGATGGAAGCATACGACATGAGGAGGGTAGTATGGATGCTGTTGCGATGATAGACGAGGAACACTTCGTCACCGGAAGTGATAATGGGTAATCTCCCTAACCCCAGAGTAGAGTGAGTGGTACTGATGTCACAATGTATAGAAATCTTAGTTTGTGGACAATCCACAAAAAGAAGCCCATTCACACGATTCCTGCCTCTCACGGCCTCGCATCACCGCCACTACCGGAAAATTCTAGCGCCGAGATAGATCCACCCCAGGAACCTCCTTGCCCGCCCCAGCCCCGGTATGTCACCGCTCTCGCCATCATACCCTATGCCAACTTGATATTCTCGGGATCTTGGGACGGCGTAATTAGGGTTTGGAAAGTGACGTCGGACAAGAAAAGGATTGAAGCTGTGGGGACGATACATGGTGAAGGCTCTGTTCGGGGAGTTGTGAATGGTATTGCGGTGTTTGAAAGGGGCGAAAAGGACGATGCAGAGATTGTCGTCTGTGTTGGAACGGGAAAACTGATGAGATTGGGAAATTGGCTGCAAGTGCCAGGAAGAGATGGTGGCTATATTATGGAAATCAAAAAGAAGAAACTGGGGCAGGTGGCGGCGGAGGAGGCAGAGGATGACACAGAGTATTATTAGTTGAAGGAATTTTGAGTGGGTCTGTCCTGCGTATTTATTGGTTGTAAATACAAAAGCGCTCTTCAACATGTACAGTTTTGCTATAATTTTCCTTTAAACATGAGAATTGGTTATAAAGATGAGTCTGGATTCTGAGGCCGAATGAGAGTGGGTGGGCCAAGCCCTGCCGTTCTCACTTGTTTACCACCCAACCACCCATCCTTTTGGCCTTCATCATTTCCTTTCTACGGCAGGCCCATCGTCTGCGGCATCGTTATTGCGCTGTACAAGTAATCCTTACTCTTATTCTCTTCTCCATACGCTCTCTTGCATCCCCCAAACTGCACTTTAACTAATCCCAGCATTTCGGGCTGGTTCCCGGAAGGTTCGAAATCGGGTCACGGATCACGAGTGGCCATCAGCTGCAGTGCTTCGGACTGAGAACTCCGAAGCTTGATATTTGGTTGGAAGATCCGAGACACAAAGTGGGCGGCTACTAAGAAACCTGGCCTACTGGTACTGGTACTGAGTTGTCAGGTGGACATTGGATGCTGGTGCTGGTACAGAGCCGTCAGGTGGGCATTGGATGCTGCTATAAAAAAGCCCTCAGCTATCTTCAATACAAATTTTCAATACATCCGTTCATTCAGTCATTCTCGTCGACAAATCTGTATTCGAGGGGAATTTTCACATACAAATTTACAGAAATGGCGCCCCTCAGGAGTGTTTTTACCTCTTTGGTCTGCGTAAGTAGTTTGTTTGGACATACAGCGAGCTATGCTATTGGAAAACCCTCTCTATCTGGCATCCAACACTTTTTTGCAAAACCAGGACGAATAGCTCTAGGATCGTTCGATTTTTCCTGGGGACCATCGAAACACCCAGCCGAGTCCATTGTACCTGCAGGTCTTGAGGACTGGATCCAGCAGCAGAGGAAGACTTCCTTTAGATATATGCTCGACAACATCGCCCCCAATGGTTCGAATACGAAGGAAGCTGCGCCCGGTGTAGTAATAGCTTCCCCGTCCAAAGAGTCACCAAATTACTTTTACATGTGGGTCCGCGATGCAGCAATCACCATGGGCGATGTCATTGAAGCGTATGAAAACGACGGAGACGAAACTCTCAAATCCATCATCGATTCCTATACCGACCTGCAAGGTTCCCTGCAGAACACATTCAACCCAAGTGGCGGCTACACTACTGGTGGACTCGGAGAGCCCAAGTTCGAAATTGATGGCGCTCCATTTACGGAGTTTGTATCCAACGTTTTTACATTTGTACAATTCATCCATAAAACAGTAACTGACAAGTTTGGGCGTAAAAAAGGAATTGGGGGCGTCCACAACGGGATGGTCCTGCTCTTAGAGCCTTAGCTCTGATGAGATACGTCAGGACGTTGAATGAGTCTGACCCGTCAGCTCTTGGCAGGGGTTGGCTCCGGCAGCTGTATGACGGCATGCTTCCGACGAACTCGATTATTAAGGCCGATTTGGAATACATATCACATTCGTGGAACCTTACTGGGTTTGATTTATGGGAGGAGGTAAAAGATCTTCACTTTTTTACTGCCATGGTTCAGCGCAAAGCTCTGGTCGAGGGACGAGATTTAGCGATGACGCTTGGCGACTTCGCCGCGGCAAACTGGTATGAGTCGCAGCAGATCGAGCTGAAGAAGTTCCTTGAATCATCGTTCTGGAATAAGGAGCGTGGTCACTTGATTGCTTATTTTGATACCCGTCACCGAACTGGCATAGATTGTGCCTTGCTATTGGGCTCCCTTCATGGGGGTCAAGAAGATCTTTTTCCTCCATGGTCCGACGAGATTCTTGCAAGCCTAGAAACACTCGTTTCGGATATGGCAATGAGATACCCAATCAACAAGTATCGCACACCATATTACCCGGAAGAGGACAACAGGCTGCGTGGTGTGGGCATTGGTCGATACCCCGAGGATCGGTATGAATCTTCAATCTTGTTGAATGAATGATGGCTAACTCGAGCTCTTAAGATATGACGGCGTTGGTCTTAGTGAAGGACACCCATGGTATGACTTATATCAGTCATCTTTCTTTCCAGACGTCGTTAATTACGGACTCTAGGTTTCTCTGCACCTCTTCAGTTTCCAATATTCTCTACAACTCGATTGAACAGTTTATCAAGCAAGGGTATTTTGACATCAACGATACCAACTTGCGTTTCTTCAACAAGCTCCATCCGGATGGTCAAGCAGTCAAGGGAAGATACCACCAGGGTGACTATTTGTTCGTAGAATACCTTGTAGACATGTTCAAATACGCGGACAGCTTTCTGAACGTCATCCGCTGGCATGCCACCGATGATGGAAGGCTTAGTGAACAGTTCAACAGGTATACTGGATTTCAGCGTGGAGCCGAGCAGCTGACGTGGAGCCACGGGAGCTTCATCGGAGCAGCTACCGACAGGGATACTGCAAAGGAGGGGCTGCTAAAAGGTGGAGCCGTTGCTTGAGAGTTTCGATGAGTGGTTCCCCATGATAATATTTTGTCTTGCTTTCTCGGATGGCGATGTACTATTGTTATTACCCCGTGCATGGCTTGGTGTTCTGGTTTTGTAGATTGTTTGTTGCAGTAGGTGACTCTGGTTTGGATGATATGATGGGGTCAGGGTATGGTGACGCCTTTTGTTTGCTGTGGTTTTGGAGCGGGAATAGAATGAGCTGTTAAACTATATCAAGCTTTTCGTATGAAACCATGTTCGATATGAAGTGCAACCTTTTGACTGCAAATTTTTCGTCTATGCATGAATTTCATAAATTGGTAACCCAACCTAAATTCAAACGATAAACGTCTGCACTCTCAAACGGACGTTCGCGTTAGTCTGTCATACGGCTTTTTCTCGTAGCCACGCTGTATCCAAGCCGTCTGACAGACTACGTTCGCGTATGTTTGCGTATGTAGACATACGGAAACATTTGTCTTAAGTTCAGCCGCTGAATTTGATGGGCTGACTAACCCTAACTCATCAGGTGTGTCAGATAGCCGACGAAAAAATGTGCGCTGCAGGATGGGCACGAGACAATATCAACATGTGATACCGATGAATTTCTCTTTAATCACGTTCACGCATCGTCCAACTTTGCCGTCATAACCACCGTTGAACATGTGCTAAACCAGTTGCATTGAGATACTACCCACAGATGGTCACTCGCTTGAAAAACCTCCCTCCATGTTGCATATCTGGTGACAATGGTGGCAAAAGGCCGCACAACTGTCGCCACTCTCTTGAACTGTAGAGGCATGACAACACTCATGACGAACTAGGGGCTTTGACGAATTTCAATTTTGTGTTTGGAATATTATGACGATCTATATAGGTAAAATGACTTCATCCTGAAATCAGTAAAATCCGTCATACCCGTCAGCTCGTCATAGGCGCCTCTATATCTTGAGTCTTTCTCCTCTCTGTACTATGCACACGGTTATCCCCCCACCCCCAACCCCTCCCCCCATATCGCAAAACTTCCATGTTGCATAATAGAACGTCAGCCTTTGTAAGGCTTACGGGTTGATAGGCTTATAGCACTCAGCCGTGGTGTTCAGCTGGCTATAGATAGATGAATGCATACGCAATGGGCTACCGTATATATATGGCCTCGGTAGATAGGCAATCAATCATTACATGTTGCGACATAGAGGGGAGAACCGTGTGCGTGTTAGACTACTCTATAGTACAAAGAGAAGAGTGAAGGAGAAAGACTTCAGACATATACAAGAGAGCCGTGTGTCTTGTACCTTACCGGATGCCTTCATCAGCTTAGTTATGGCCATTCAGCTCGGTCACAACAGCTTCACAATAGCTTATGCTTCTTCAGGAAGCGCGGTTCACAGAGACGAAAATTAGTCTCGGCCGAGACTAGAGACGAACGAAGACCTGCGCATCAACATCAAGATGTACGAGTCAAGAACGGATGGCAATACAGCGATCTTCCTGAGTTTTGCGGTTTCGAGTAGATCTCACAGGCCGCTGAGACGAACGCCGCCATGTTGTGGAACCTACTTAGAGTAGGTAGCTCGCACTCCAAGGACAACCGATGAAGAGTCCAGTGATATTCCCTTTGTCAGCATACTGATGAACTACAGGTGGTCTAAGATGAAGCCTATAGCTAACACAAGAGTGGTTTCACCTGCCCAAGCTTTGATATAGATAAAAACAAAACCCCTTCCATCCCTTCCCCAAGTGCAAGGCTAGCTAGGAGTTTATGCAAAAAGAACCGATAAAAAAAATTACACGGAATCCCTATTCACAGCTTCTCATCTATGGGTAAGTCTTCCAAACTCCTACATTGGATACTCTAGACTCTAGGAGGGAAAAACAAGACTACCGTCTCGCCTTTGCCTTATCCTTCCCCACCTTTTTTACCACAACCTCCTCTTCCTCCTCACCACTAGCCTGATCCACATCGTCATAATCCACACTGTCGGCATCTCCATCATCATCCTCACTCTCACTCGCTTCTAAATCCAAGAAGGCCCTTTCATCTTCCTCCCGCTCATCGCTATCCATATCATCGTCATCTTCTACGTCTTCAGATTCCAAAAAGCCTTCATCAGCCGAAGACCCCCTCTCATCATCGAATGCGACAGGAGACTTGATGTAACTAGCATCTTCAATCTTCATTCCTTCCATCCCCACCTCCTCTGGTTCTTCGTCGCTTTCATCATCAGAGTCCGATTCTGGTGTTTGACCCTCCACGTAGAGGACGCCCTCGTCTGCACCGTTCCCCTCGCCCTTGGTGGCGGCACGGATAGTGTGACGAAGCTGCACCTGTGCATGTAACATATCAAGTCTGCCCTGAAGCTGGAGTAACCGTGGAAGCGCGCCAGCGCGCGTGTTCAGAGTCGAATACAAGCCTGAGAGCGTGCGAACAAGGTTGGGAAGGGTGATAAGGTAGCCACCATGAGCGACCAGAGTACATCTCACCCAGTCGCCGAGACTGCCGGCACGTCCAGGTTTCCGCGCGAGACGATCAGAAAGTCTTTCAAGCAGAGTGACAGCCATTGGGGAAGAAAGTTTGCGGACAGTGTTGAGGATGGTTTGGGTATCGGTGGTGTGAAGACATGATTCCAATAATGTAGTGTCGTTAGTTTTCAAGGCCTGGGTAAGGACTGCGGTCAGTGCATTTGCAGTAGGGGGCTCGAGAGAACGCTTGGTGGGGAGTGGTGCGAGGGCGCTCGTGGGCTTTGCCGAGACTTCGAGAGCTTGGAAGCGATCTGCAAAAGAGGGCTCCTCGGGCCCCTCGACGGAATCAGCATCGTCCTCCGCATCCTCAGGAGAGGGCTGCTCCTCTTCTCCATCTTCATCCTCGACATCGGATGCTGGTGTTGGCGCTGGCGCATCCTCCATGCCAACGTCTTGCGTATCGTCACCTCCGACTACCATGGTCTGGGACTGGTCGACGACCATTTTCCCGACATCTTTGACTCCGTTCATAACTGCACCATTGGCGCATAGGCCGGTGGTCTTGGTTCTTGTAATGTCGACAGAACCACTGAGAATCAAGCTGCCCTCGTTTGCCCACCGAACTCTTTCGAATTCAACATTCACACCACCTTCAACCCAAGCAAGCACCAGTTCCTCACCATGTACAGACACATCAGCGACCGAAACGGTGTCCTTACTGTTGGGACGTACAATCTTGACCTTAGCTTCACCTTTCCGAGTCGAAGCTCCCTTCTTTCTTGAAGCTGCCGGTAAGTTGGTAGATGCCACGCCGTGCTCAAAGGGCGCCTTAAAAACCTCCACAACACCCTCAGCGGTAACTACTGCCAAAATATCTTCCTGGGAACCCTGCAAAATGGATACTCGTAAAACATCGGATTCTGCGACTAGTGCTCCCAAGCGTTTATTTTCGGTTAGTGAAAAGATGTTGATAAATCTATCGGTTTCAGCAGCGGAAAGGAATAGCTTTTCGTCCTTGGACGCGATGAGAGTGTGTATCGGTGTGGAGTTAGCAGTAAAGGTAGCTGGTTCTGACATGCCGGGATTGCGTCTGTCTATTGAATAAATAGTGTGGGATGCAGAAAGGACCTTCTCTAAGATAGGCGCAAGTCTTTGGACTGAGGAATCGGGAAGTGAAATAGTTCTATAGCAATGTCAGTTACTAATTTGAGTATTTCACGCCGACATCGGCTGATGCCCATCCATTTGCTGCGCCAGTGCATGATAGTGTGATCACATACGTCAGAGAAAGCTTGCGCCCAATGTCCCACTCAACGAGTTTCGCATCCACACCACAACTCCAACCCCGCCCTCCCTCCTCTGAAAATATAAAGTATTTGACTGCGGCAATATGCTCTCCCTCTAAAACTCCAACCACCGCTCCCTCACTGGGCGAAAACAGTATCACGGTGCCCCGATTTGTTGCGGCCGCAACAACAGCATTCTTTGTCTCGTCCTCAGTCGCGGCAGTGCCATTAGATAACCTCTTACGCTTCTTTTTTGCGCTTTTCTTATCTTTTGACGGTAGTGACCCCCAAGAGAGCGAATTGATCGAAACACCTTTCTCGAAGATATGTTCGCAGCGTAGGCGGCCAGTGTTCGTATCATGTATTCTCAGGTGGTAGGCATCGAGACCATGGACAACGGATGCGAACAGGGATAGACGAAGCGCGGGCGGCGAGAAAGCAGACACGGTTAGCGCTGAGGATGATGTCGAGAGTTTTGAGGAGAGGTGCGATGTAGTCTGAGCCTTCGACTTCGGGGCCGCAGCCTTTTTGCTAACCATTTCGACAGTTGGGCTGAAGACTAATGAAAGGAAACTATTTGGAGGGGGAGTTGGAGGCTGAGGAGCCCCTGGTATATTCCGAAGGACTGATGAAATGGACTGGAGAGTACTGTGGGGTGATATTTTTTGGCAGCGGTGATTCTCCGGTGTCGTTGCGTTGCAAGCGGATAAGAAGAAAAAAAATCAGAAGGTAATCGTCCCGAACTAGGTATAGTTGAACCCTAACCTCCGATTTTGGCACCAGCTAATCACGTGCAACGTGCAACAAGCGTTCTGGGAAATTTTGATGTTACATCCCTGCACTTCATCCAGAAAAAACCCCACTACAACCAAACCGCTCTCAACGTCTAGCTATTTCGTCAGTAGAAACGAGACCGGATATACATACATCATGTCTTCCCTCGAGGAAAAGCTGGAGAAGATTCGCGCCCCAAAGCAAAAGAACCAGCAGCAGGTAAGAACAAGCCATTCCACTCAAGCATACCAATATAACAGGTTTAACTGTCAATACTTTGCACAGGTCGCTGTAGTCCTCAATGCCGTCGAAGATATCCTCCGGGATCAAAACACAGAGTTTGCGCCTACCGCCTACTTTGCAGCACTCCTCTCGCTCCTCCAGCAGTCCACCTCCCCCGACACCATCCTCAATAACGACCTTGCCTCCTCCACCGTCTACCTTCTCGATGTCTTCACCCCACACACACCGGCGCCCTTACTGCGCGCTAAGTTTGTGCCAATATTGACGCATCTTGCGCCTACGCTCACTCATCAGGAGGCGGAAGCGCCATTACTGCGGAGCTCAATTGGCGTTTTGGAGAGTCTCTTGATTGCACAGGATGGACCAAGTTGGGCAATTCCACAGAAGGAGATTGGACCTCGGAGAGCGGTCGCAGGCTTGTTGAGTCTTGGGCTAGATGACCGGCCGAAGGTGCGAAAGCGCGCACAGGAAGCATTAACTAAAGTCTTAAAGAATGTACCACCGAGCCCGAGTCTGGAACACCCAGCGTCGGATATGTGTGCAGGATCAACTCTCACCAGTGTACAGGAGTTGCTGAAAGTAAGCGAAGCGCAGAAGAAGAAGAAGGGCGGCGAGCACGATCCTCGATTGATTCATTCTATGCAACTGGTAAGAGCCGTGGCTGCTGCAGGTACATGGCCCAGTAAAAGAACCGATGGGCTTTGCGACACTTTGTTGAAGATTGCTAAAGGAGGGAACGAATTCATGACCATGGCGGCACTTGGGGTTTTTGAAGAAGTTTTCGGTGGTTTAGTTGAGGAAGTCGGAGGTGGAAAGCTAGAGACAGTTCTTGAGGCGATTCAGGAGCTGCGACCATCACATAATGATTCCCAACTCCTACCGCCGTGGCTAGCGGTCATGGCTCGGGGTTACGAAGTCTACTCTCATGTCTCACCTGATATTGCATTTACTAAACTCCCCGCTCTCCTCGAACCTGTCTCCATATTCCTCCAGTCATCCGCCGAGAATATTCGCACATCTGCCGCACAGTGTCTCATATCACTAATCGATTCGCTGATTCCTGATAGTGCTCTCCTCGATGTCACTCGCAGTACGGAAACGCTATTTCAGAATGTCACCCAGATTATCACAGATCTCCTTACGGTGCGGTACCAGGGTGCTTGGATGGAGGTCTTTGAGGTTCTCTGCAGTTTATTCAACAAGCTCCGCTGGCGGTCAAACCCGGTCTTGAATGAAGCCGTGAAAATTGTGGGAGATCTCCGCAGCAATGATGGCTTTCAGGGTAAGAAGCAGGCCGATGAGGTACTTGCACGAGCAATCCACGCCATGGGACCTGACGTTGTCCTGTCTATTCTCCCATTGGGTCTCGCAAAGCCAATTCCTGGACAACCTGGTAGAGCATGGATGTTGCCCGTTCTCCGTGATTCTGTCTTCAACACTAAGCTGGGACACTTCCGTCAGGAGATGGTTCCGTTGTCTGAGGCATTTTTCCAAAAAGTTGTCGACTTTGGCGAGGGAAAGGAGAAGACCGTTGAAATCAAGATCTTTGAAACGCTTGTGGGGCAGATCTGGGATTTGTTGCCGAGTTACTGCAACTTGCCTACAGATCTCACTGAGGCTTTTGCTCAGACATTTGCCGAGCTTCTCGCCAATGTTCTCTACCAGAAGGTTGATCTCCGCAATAACATTTGTAAAGCCCTCCAAAACCTTGTCGACTCCAACAAGTCGATCCTAGAGACGGAATCCGATGAAGACGGAGAAGATCTTGTTGCTCAGCACCAAATTTCCAAGGAGCAGGCGCAAAAGAACCTCGATCACCTTGCAACTTTCTCTGGAAACATGCTTGCAGTTCTTTTCAACGTTTACAGCAGCACGCACCCTCAATTCCGTGGGTTCATTCTCAAGTGTCTTAATTCGTTTTTGAGCATTACACCACATGGTGAGCTTATGGCGACATTCTCCAAGGTCTCAACCATGCTTGAGTCCTCCCTCGCCGAGTTGACTGCACAGACCCAAGCAGATAAGCAGAAGAATAAGAACGAGCAGTCGGGCATGCCGCCTATGGCACACACTCTCATGGACCTGGTCATCACCATCACCCCATACCTCCCTCCAGATTCATATCAGACTCTCTTTGCAATTTTCAACGCGACAGTAAACAAGGACGCTGATCCCCAGCTCCAAAAGAAGGCCTACAAAGTCATCCCTCGTCTCGCCGAGACGGAAGTTGGCAGGGCAGCATTGCAGTCACAAAATGAGGCCTTGCAAGCTCTCCTCATCAGTTCGGCAGCTACTGCTACGCCTCCAGCTCGTCGTGACCGTCTTGTTGCTCTTTCAACCATGGTGGAATTCATCCCCCAAGATGACTTACATTTTATCCCCAGCATTCTTTCCGAAGTTGTCATCTCCGCCAAAGAAGTGAACGAGAAAGCACGTACTGCTGCATTCGATATTCTTGTCGCGATGGGAGAGAAGATGAGAGAAGGAGGTGTCGTGGTCAACTGCAAGGTAGCACATATGCCCAACAACGCACCGAACGTTCCCGCCACTCTCGAGGAATATTTCACCATGGTTTCCGCCGGCCTTGCCGGCAGCGCACCGCACATGGTTTCTGCTAGTATCACTGCGCTTACTAGGATCATGTGGCAATTCAAAGATGACGTTGACCGGAATATGCTTTCTGAACTTGTTGCAACCCTGGACCTTTTCCTTACCTCAAAGAACCGAGAGATTGTTCGCAGCGTCCTCGGCTTTATCAAGGTCTGCGTCATTTCCCTGCCAAAGGAGATGATGGAACCTCGCTTCCAGACGTTGATTCCGAACCTTATGGTCTGGAGTCATGAACACAAAGCACACTTTAAAGCCAAGGTAAAGCACATTATCGAGAGACTGGTCCGCCGGTTCGGCTTCGAGATCGTCGACAAGTATACGCCGAACGAAGACAAGAAGCTCATCGCCAACATCCGCAAGACTCGCGAGCGCCGGAAGAGAAAGAAGGATGAAGCCAAGGCTGCCGCCAACGACAATGATAGCGATAACGATGTCGCAGAAAAGCCACACGGGAAGTACCGCTTCGAAAACGGGTTCGACGATGCTCTGTATGGATCCGAATCCGAATCTGAAGCTGAGAGCGACACGGAGATGGCTGGTGCAGCACCCAAGAACAGGCGTGGAGCGAAGAAGTCACAAAAGTTTATTGTCGAAGGCGAAGACGATCCATTGGATCTACTTGACCGAAAGAGTTTGGCGCATATCTCCACCACGCGCCCTCAAAAGGCTGGTGTACTCAAGAAGAAGCAGACAAAGGCAAAGTATAACCAAGACGGCAAGCTCATCTTGGGCGATAGCGATGATGAACGTTCTGCCCCTGCCGCCGCCGCGGTGGATAATGACGATTTAGATATGAGTGGTGCCGGAGTGGATGCGTACGTGGAAGCTGTGAGTGGCAAGAATGCATACACGAGAGGACAGAAAGGAAAGGTCAAGTTCTCAAACAAGCGGGCGAGAGAAGGGGATCAAGAGATGGAGTTGGACGACGATGACGCAGGAGGAAGAGCTGCGTTCGAAGAGAAAAAACCGCGGAAGAGTAGTGGGCGAGGTGGGAGGGACGGTGGGTTCAAGAAGCAGATGGCTGGAAGAAAGCCGTTGGGACAAGTTAGAGAGGGGCGAGCAGGAAAGAGTACTAGAGGACGCCGGTAAATGTGGATTCTTGTATATTGGTTTGCTTGACTGGAGAAAAGTTTATGCGTTGCTTTTTGGATACGAATGAAGGATATGAATTTGGAATTGGTATCATGAGAAGCCAAAACAAACAAAGCCACAGCCATAAGGCCTCTACCAGACTTGAAGTCTATCCATCTTTTAAACCGCCAGTGAGTGAACTTCTTTATGTTAACCCGCCACAGATATAAATAACCAGCCAATCCATCCACTCCCTGGCTGTATGTACATTTCATCACTCCCCGACAAACCCCGTCGTAACTGAACCCTAGTCAACACGTCAACCACGTAGTTTCCCTCGCGTCACCTCCTCTCAACCACAATCCACACAATGACCTCACACGCCACCGCTCCTCCTCCTCCTCCTGCTGCACCAACCCTCCTCACCACCCACGCGCGCACCCTAAGTACCTACCGCCACGCATTAACACTCGCCCAAGCGCAACTCAAGGTTTTACAAACCACCATCACCTCCCTCCAAACGCAACTCGCCGAGACACGTGCCGACGAAACTTTCTGGAAGCGACGTGTGCAAGAACTCGATCGGCTGACACGGGTTCAAGCACTCGAGCTCACAGCCGCAAAGCGTGGGCGTCGTGAGGCGGAGCAGGAATGTGCGCGTGTCCGTGTAGAGCTGGAGGATCTTCGGCGGGGAATAAAGCGGGTACGACGGAATGTGATGGGTCCAGTGAGCGTGACTGATCGTGAGATGCAGACGGATGATGACGTGGAGGAGGCGGAGGATGTGGTCAGGGAGTGGGTTCAGCATACCGGCGTGCTGAGGGAGGAATGTAATTGTGGTGCTGCGAGGGCGGTGAGGGGTTTATTTCAGAGGCCGGATGATAAGGGGAAGGGGGTGGAGGGGAGGGGGTTACAGCCCGGTGGGGACCGTGAGAGGAGACGGATATTGAGGGAGAAGTTGAGGGCTACGAAGGAACGGGTGGATGGGATGAGGGAGAGGGCGGGAGAGAGGTTTTTGGAGGGCGAAGATTGGACTACTGGTGTAGGAAGTGGTGGGGGTTGGCGGCGCGGTAGAGGAGGTGGGACTGCATCTAACCGTGGTTGGTGATGAGGAATGGTGTTCTATTTGCTATAATCTTTTGAGCTGGAGTTTTGCGCCGTCTGTATGATACCTCACATTTTGCTCCTTGGATGTCAAGCTTACGAGTTTGATGCAAAAAATCGAATTAGTCTTCCGAGTATTATAAGGTATACATAATATCGTAAAATCCCCCCCAGAACTGCGAGTTTCCTGCATTAATCCCCTAGAACTTAATCTCAACTGGCAAATTCCTTGAAGAGCTTCCTACCCACATTGTAAAATTCCCCTCCGTCGGCATCCTCCAGTTCTGCGCTATCACATCCCAATAACTTAACTCTCTCCTCTTGATCTCAAACACCACCCTTTTCTCCTCCCCAGCCTTCAAGAAAACTTTCTCAAATCCTCTTAAAACTCTCACTGGGAAGCTGACCCCCTCAACCTCGGGGAATCCAACATAAAGTTGTGCCACCTCAGCTCCCTCAACATCGCCCGTGTTCCTCACCGTTACCTCCAACTCCACCACAACATCCCACAAGCTTGGATTCCCGCCTTCTCCACCGCCAGCAGGTGACAAGGGCCGCTCATGTTCATACCCAGGAGGCTTTGGAATAGGAGCGGGGTGGAAGATGTCGGAGCGACTCGAAACATAGGGGTATATGTAGTGGCGAACCCTCTTAAAGCCATGTGGGAAGAGGACAGACGATATTCGTGGGAAGGGAGAAGCGGGGATTTGAGGAGGTTGGAGGAGCTCAGGGCGTGGGGATGGGAAGGGCGCTTTTGGCATCTTTTGCGTAAGGCGGGGTGACCGGATGGTGAACGTTGAATATGACAAGCCGAACCCAAATCCGAAGCGCGGGGTGATGGAATGCTGGAGAAATATATCAGTGTGAGTTGTATGGAGGTAGTTTATGGGAGACATACCTTGTCAAAATACCGGTAATCGATCTCAAGGCCCTCATTGAATGTTTGCTGCGGTGTTGGAGCATTCGGATGGTATATCACCTCAGCACCGGGTCCGTAATCTTCAAGCGACTTTCCAATGGTATATGGCAACTTGCCACTTGGGTTCGTATCTCCGAACAATATCTCAACTAATGCCTTTCCGCTCTCTTGACCCGGAAGATGCGCGAGAAGTACTGCTTGGATCCCCGGAATGTCGATCCATCTCTCCAAAATAACTGGGCCAACTGCATGAACGACCACAATCGTGTCTTCGCAAGTTTCAGCTACGGACTTAACCAGTTCATCACCGCCTTTTTGTGCATAGAGGTCCATCCGGTCTCCGTGGACACCTGTAACTGGGTCTTTGATATAGCCCTCTCCAGCATCAGAGTTGATGAAAGCAAAGCAGAGATGTTGAGACTTTGCGGATTTCCCGATAAAGGAGATATACTGATTATTAGTGATAGCAGTGAACTTCGGGATGTCGTCGGTAGAGATGTTGAATGCTGTCTTCAGTGCGGAGAGCGGAGAGTGGAAATGGGGAAATTCGACGGCTCCCGAACCCCACCCCGAACCCAGACTCCCTTTGTTGCAACCACGATCCATACAGAAGTTTGGATATCCTTTTTGGTCCTCAGAGCCAGCATCTTCACCGTAAATTCCAATGTTTTTGCCCTTGAACGCGCCACGCTTTAGTGGCAGGATGCCTTCGTTCTTGACGAGTACTGTTCCCTCCACCGCTATCTGGCGGGCGACTTTCCAGTGGTCAGATTGGACGTCGACGTATTTGTTCACAACACCACGATCTCCCTCTCCGGCACCGTGGTAGATGAAATCCTCCTCTTTTTGGGTCCAGCTCGAAAAGTTCGGCTTATATTCTGGGAACTTTGACTTATCATCCTGACTAAGTTGATACCAAGCAGCGACGATTCGCGTGACCATTTCGTTGAGTCTTTCTACCGGAATAGTAGAGTTCATGACTGCACTTGTTAAATTCGCACCAAAGAGGGTATAGCCTCCGTCTTCCGTAAGAATGTTGCCGGGCATTAACATGTCGAGTCCTCCGAGTATGGACGTAACCCCATCGTGTACTGCGTACCAATCTGATTGGACAAAACCCTAGCTTCTGGGTTAGTAACTAAAAGCATGTGGATATCAGGCCTTTGCGAATTACCTGGAAACCAAGCTCATCTTTAAGCAAGCCATTCATCGTCTTTGAGTTTCCGCAGGCGTAGGTATTGTTGACCTGGTTATAGGAGCACATTACTGAAGCAACACCAGCGCGAACGGAGTCTGCAAAGGGCCAGAGATAGAGCTCATGCAAGGTTCTATCGTCCACGTTGCTTGAAATTGCATGGTCTGGACTCTCTGCCCATTCACTGCGAAGCTATTAGCCACGATTAGCATAAGAATGCCCTGCAAAGCACCTACAGAACTTGTCTAAAATGCTCCTGCTCACTGGAAGGTGTCAGCCAGAACACGGTAAATCGCATTAGGTATCACTCGAACTGCCACATACTTGAGGATGAAGTGCTTCGCAGTTGCAATGACACCAGAAGACTGAATCCCCTTGATGGTTTCCGCTGCAGCGACACCCTGAAGGTAAGGATCTGTGCCAAACCCTTCCCAATTCCTGCCACCGGCTGGCATTCGCCCCAGGGGGCCTGGAAGAAGAAGCACCACATCAATATCCATTATTCCCATACAACGACAACATGAGATGCTCACCCATGGATGGTCCAAGAAGGACATTTATACCCTTCCTCCTCGCCTCCTCCCCATGTCCTGCACCCCTCTTGAACGCCAACTCGCGGTTCCAAGTTGCGCCAACAGTCAACGCAGCCGGCCAGGCAGTGGCATGATCCGCAAAACGCAAACCCAACGGCCCATCTTGGAGACATAAAGACGGGAATCCGACATTAGCGGCAGGGCCGGTATTTCCAACACACAATCCCTGCTGCCATCCAATTCCCGTGGTGATATTGACTTTCTCCAGCAGCGACATCTTCCCTACCAGTTCGGCCGCCTTTCGATAGCTCTCTTCCCAATTTTTTACGGTTCCGCCTCGAGCTAGGTACCCTTCTGTTAGAAGACTGGTAGCTATCGTTGAAGGTTACTTACGACTCGGGAACCACCCCTCGCTCTTCCACTGCTCTGCTTCATCAACCACTGGGTACTGATGCGGAACCCTTGATCCAAGGTATAACAACGTCCCCATAACACAGACAACTATCAGCATTCCGGCCCTCCGCGTTCCCCGGCATCGTAAATTGGGCTCAGGGGGTGGTATTCCCACGCCTGCCAGGAGCTTTTGACGCTCGTCGTGATAGCGGTAGCGCATGATTTAGCAGTTCTCTTGATGGTCGTGAATTGCAGCCGAAAATTGCGGGGCTTACATGGCTCTTTAATGTAATGTTTCTCCCAGGGTCCGCGTCTGTTTTTGTTCCGTTTGAGTGCCATGCTATCCTGGATGCCGGAGTTGCGGTCCGTTGCTCCGCCCGCCCACGTTTGATGTCAGCCTAAATTCATTGGCAGCTGGCCCGTGCACTTGATGCTTTCCCTATAATTGCTTCCCTATAGTGCTCTCCCACCCCGCTCACCAGAACCCGGAAACGTCGAGTTCCTAGTCGCATTCGATCTTGATAAGGTGCAAACGCCAAAATTGCCATTCACATGTGTCAGTAATGTTGGATCGATCGATCGATGGCGTGTTCGCAGGATCGATCGATGGAGTTTTCTACTGTTCATAGGTTCGCACTCGAGAGCATGCATCAGATCTCACTCGCGCATGATACTGGAAATTACCCGGCAACAGCGCTGATGACAACTGAGCCACACCAGGGATTGACGAGTCGAAGTCAAATCATCCAGCTGTGATGACGGGTAGCAGAAACGTCCCTCTTGCTTTACAGCGGCATTGGTTCTCAACAATATTAGCTCTCAATCGCAATAATGTGAGTCAGAGAATACAGTCGTTACGATCAATACCATCGTCATTGCTACTATTGCGTCATTCAAGTTTCAGTCATACCAACAGCTCCTTTCACAATTTTTGCAATTATAAAACTACTACCGCCGCACGAAATCCTTCCAAGCCCACCACAACCCCGCCATCTACATCTACATCACCACCACCACAACCACTACCACCGCTACCACAAACCTTCACCACATCCAACCCACACCCCCGGTTCGCAATCATGGCGACCAATGATGACGCTGCTATCGCTCAGCACACCCGCAAGGAGTTCCCGGCCCCGCCTTCTCTCGAGTCGTTGAACGAGCGTCTCCAAAGTCTTGCCATCAATGATCCTCTGCCCGTCTACGCCAATTCAAACCCTACCTCAAACCCGGTAGACATATACAGGTGTTACATTGCGCACAACCTCGCGCCAATCACCGGCGTCGACATCAGCCTGGTCTACCCCGCTCTCGAATGGACTCAGACGCTGGACAAAGGTGATTTGATCGTTGCTGCGCCCCGCCTTAGGATCAAGGGACGCAAGCCGGACGAGCTGGCGAAGGAATGGGCAGAGAAGGTTAGTCGTCACCTCGTCCTGCTTGACGGTCCAGTCAATAATCTAACAACGCGCGCAAATAGTTCCCCGATAACCCATACACCGAGCGCCCCCGTGCCGACGGTACCTTCCTGCGCTTCTACTTCAAGAACGGCGTTCTAAATAACCTTGTACTTTCCTCGATTCTCAAGCGCAAGGGAAACTATGGCCCCATTGATACTGGCAAGGGCAAGCGTGTCATTGTTGAGTTTTCCAGCCCGAACATTGCAAAACCCTTCCATGCCGGCCATTTAAGGAGTACAATCATTGGTGGTTTCTTGGCCAACCTTCACGAGTCATGCGGCTGGGATACAATCCGCATGAACTACCTAGGAGACTGGGGAAAGCAGTTCGGTTTGTTTCCGCTCACCCCGCCTGCGACCCAGGTGCTGATGTTGACATTTGACAACTAGGTATTCTTGGAGTGGGGTTCAAACGATTTGGTAACGAAGAAGAACTTGTCAAAGATCCTATTCACCATCTCTTTAACGTTTACGTCAAAATCAACCAGATTATCTCCGAGGAGAAGGCCGTGGAGAAGGCAATGGCTGATGCCACAGGCGAGAAGCAAACATACAACGGTCCCACTGACGATGAGGCCCGCGAGTTCTTTGCACGAATGGAGGCAGGAGATGCAGATGCCGTTGCATTGTGGAAGCGTTTCCGTGAGCTCAGTATCGAAAAGTATAAGGACACCTACAGTCGCCTGAACATCAGCTACGATGTCTACTCCGGCGAATCACAAGTATCAAAAGAGGCAATGGACACTGTCACCCGACTCATGACAGAAAAAGGAGTATCTGAGGAATCCGAGGGCGCAGTGATCGTCGATTTCGTCAAGCACGGGGTGAAGAAGCTCGGCAAGGCGATAGTAAAGAAGAAGGACGGAACTTCGCTCTATCTCACCCGCGACATAGGCGCCGCTATGGAGCGTTACGAAAAGTACAAGTTCGATAAGATGATTTATGTCGTTGCGTGTCAACAGGACTTGCATCTGCAACAACTATTCAAGATCCTGGGTATGCTCGACTTTGAGTGGGCTAGCAAGTGCCAACATGTCAACTTTGGCATGGTTCTGGGCATGAGCACGCGAAAGGGAGAAGTGGTATTTTTGGACGATATCCTGCAAGAAGCAAAGGAGAGAATGCACGAGGTTATGAAGAAGAATGAAGACAAGTACGCACAGGTAGAGAATCCAGAGTTTATCTCTGACATCGTCGGCCGTACTGGTGTAATGATCCAGGATATGTCTGGAAAGCGGTAATCCCCCACCCCGGCTACAGCTCTTTAAGCACCTGCTAATGACCAATAGTATCAACAACTATAAATTTGAAATGGACCGAATGACCTCCTTCGAAGGTGACACCGGCCCATACTTGCAATACGCCCACACCCGTCTCTGCAGCATCATGCGAAAAGCCAACGTTCCCCTTGACAAGATCGAGAATGCAGACCTGACGCTGCTGACGGAGCCACACGCCACAAACCTGGTTAGATGTCTGGCACAGTACCCGGATGTATTGCAGCAGACGCTCAAGACGCTAGAGCCAACAACGGTCGTGACATACCTGTTCAAGATGACGCATCTGTTAAGCTCCAGCTATTCCGTGCTGCATGTCCTGAGCTCGGAGGAGAACGTTATGTATGCGCGACTGGCACTATATGAGAGTGCCAGGATTGTGCTGAATAATGGTATGAAGTTGCTTGGTTTGACACCCGTAGAGAGGATGTAGAGGGATAGACAACGAAATAGAGATGTGAAGGTAAGAAAAAGTTTGGAGGTTTTGCTTTTGGGAACTGGCGAATTGAGGGATGATTGTAACTCCTGTGGGTTGGTTGTGCAGTCGCAGGTTGCAAAATATTGGGCATCAAATGTGTATACCTACTGGATAGATGAACTTCTTTGTTTGTCGGTGTAGCATCCTGAATAATCATACAGAATGTGACCAACTATATGTTGAGAAACTTTGAGGGTGATGGGGGAAACCACCTGTATGCTGTGTCGTTCCTTTCGTGTCTAGGCTTCCTCTCTTGACGTCCAAGTTATGGATTATCTCTCTGCATCCACGCTTGCCAGGAACGGCCCAACATTGAGAACCCGAGATATCGACCACGTCGGCGGCGTACAGTCCCGGATTATGGAATGGGATGTTGGCAGACAGTAGACACAACCACGTGCTTTGTTCCACTCACACTACGATATAGACATAGATCCCGCATCAGGCAGTTGCCCGGTAGTTGGTTCTATGGGTTTGGCTCTATATCTATCTCAAACCGGAACCCTAACCGCGGCAGAACGTACTCTGTTTTAAGCTGACTGGTCCGAGTGAAATGACGGGGTGTGATTCGTTCGGAGCACACTCTGTGCTTCTGAACGCTATCCGTCGTTTTCTTCCGCCCCAATCATATCTGTCCACTGAGGTAAATCTCACATGTGTCCGCTTATCAACCACACGAATCCCCGCAATAGATAAGGTGGAAAAGTTAACTCGACGGGCAGGGTTCGTATAGTGAATTCATATCAAAGTTTCTGCCTGCGGCAGCGGATATACACATGCCCGCGGCCAATGTTTCCGTCCAAGAGGGTTGAACCAGAGTAGAGCCCAGAATCCAGGACAGTTCATTAGAACCCCCACATCGTATCCTAATCCGAAAATTGAACTGTGACAGGAGGTTTGTAGTTGGTTCACACGTTAACACTCGCATTTATGCAACGGTCACTCAAGGAGTTGCTCTAGACTGCCGTATTATCTTGAGGGTAAGCATTCCATGAAAAAGGGGAGTCTTTTGACGATGGTCCTAAGTCGATTGTCATTGTATAATCGTCGTTACAGCGTTTTTAATCTTATTCAAGTGGTATTCAAACAGTCTCGCTACAGTTATGACGATAACCGACTTAGGACCGTCATGAAAACCCCTTTCGTAGGGCTGGCCCCGTGGCGCAGTGGTATCGCTGCTGAAAGTATAGGCGGGGTATACGGTCACAATGCTATGGGTTCGAATCCCAGTCCCAGGTGTGAAGGGGACAAAGGGTAGCGGGTGGGGAACTCCGCCATTTAACCGGCTTGCCTGGAGGCGGAGGGGATATGGGGCTCTGTCATACTCCAATTAGAGTGCATACAGTATGAATAAACAAAAAACAACAACAACCCCCCTTCGTTCATATAGTCCCTTGTTCTCATTATCACAGAAGAAATCACGATATTACCACAAAATCCATCCCATCATAACTACACCTCAATCACAAAATCCTTCTCCAGCCCGACCTTCACAGCCTTCATCTTCTCCACCCCCTTCTTCCCCAGCACCTTAACCCCAACAACCTCCACGCCAGCCTTATAACCATACTTTCCCTTAGCCCTCACCTTCCCATTCTTATACACAAACTCAACATGCGTGGTCCCCTCCTGCACCAAACTCTCTCCATCATCAAGATACAACTCTCCCTTCGCCTCCTCATCCTTTCCGAGGACAACTAGGAGCTCAAAATCACACTTACGGACTTCAGCTAGCGTCATAGCTCCGGCGGCTTTACGGATTGGAATGATGCTTCCACCACGAACAAACAACGGGATCTCATCAAAGTCAATATCGGTAAGTGTATGGTTCCCAGAGCGGACTGGTTTGAGAGTGTTGTAATCGTACCAGATGTCTTTGGGGAGGTAGATATAGACGGAGGTGCTGTTTTCCTCTGTGACGGGTGCAACGACGATGGAGGGGCCGTAGAGATACTGGAGGTCCATGCCCCAGGTGTTTTTGTCTTTGGGGTATTCGAACCATAATGGGGAGATCGAGGGGATGCCAGTCTCAGACTGCCGCCACATGGCGGTGTAGAGGTAGTCGAGTAGTTGGTAGCGGATACTGATGGCTTTGCGTGCTGCGGATGCAACTATGGGCCAGCGATAGGGCTCTTGGGAGATTGACGTGTCGCCGTTGTGGTTTCTGGTTTATGTCAGAACGGAGCTCGCACCTGGGGTCATTTGGGTACCTGTAGAATGGGGTGAATGCACCCAATGTTGTCCAACGTGCGCAGAGGGTTTCGGTGGTGTTGCCACCAAAGCCGCAAACATCAGCGCCAACAAGAGAAACCTGGAAAATCGATGCAAACTGCAAGACACCCGAGATTGAGTTGCGGTAATGATGCCAGGTCGAAAGGTTGTCGCCCAGCCATTTGCCTACTTTATGACCTGCTCCGACGAAAGTACTTCTGGTGATGATGAACGGCCGTTTGCCAGGCCGGCGATTAAGCATAGCGTTATATGTGGTAGTGCTCATAGAGGCTCCGTATAAGTTATGGACATCATACTCGACTAGACCGTTGGCATGCATGATATCGGTATGAACTGTGTGGTCACTGAGACCACCAAAGTCGTTGCCAATAGTGTATGGAGGATCGATGGGATTCCCCCTTACTGCTTGTCTCTTGCTATACTGGCTCTCAGATGATCTAAGACTGAGGATACCTGAATTGAGACCAGGAAGGGATCTCGCCATTATATAGCGGAATTCGCTGCCACGGGATTTGATTGATTTGCGTCCGGAGGTGTACGTCTCGGAGAAGCCAGGGATTGGCCTGGAAGGTTCTCTGACCGGAAGACGGCTTGGTGGCATACCCTGTTTTTCAGCTTCTGCCTCTGGGTCGGAACATGGGTATTTGCAAAAGCTCGCAGGCTCTGGATTACAGTCAGCTCTGGGTTCAATGGGATGATTGGAAGACAAACCATTCATATCAATCCAAGATCCATCGATGTCAACGCCTGTCTTCGAATTAAAAAAGCGTTCAAACTCATCAGTCCAATATTCGGTTGTGTTTGGATGGTACCCTATGCAGATAAGCATTATGATTTCACTCCTAGTTCTTGGAGGAGCATACAGTCGGGGAAAGCGGTCACACCAGGCCAAACAACGCCCTTATGAATATCTCCGTTGGCTTCTTTAAGAAAAATACCGGATTCTACTCCTCGTTGGAAGCTGGAGTAAGGTTGATATGCGATGGCAGGATCAATCATCATAATATAATGCTGGTTATTCTTATGCAAGGTGCGGACGATCCATTGCATCTTGTCAAGAGGAAAACGATCGGGATCCAAAGTGAAGACCCAGCGGGAGTACATATAGTCTGGGTTAAGTTAGTAAGTAACGCCATGAGAAATAATCAAGGTCATACACACCTATATCGGTCCACATCGTTTCCAGGGGAATTCCAGCAGCACTGTAGTTTGCAATGACCTGACAGATTCAGCGGCACTCGAAGAATATATCGGTCTGGATAAAAACATACCTCGGCGACATCGATCCAGTCTCTGTAGCCATATCGGCATTGGTGACTTCCCAAGCCCCAGTACGCTGGAATTGCAGGCAAACCTACAACATCTGCATACTGCGCGGCCACCTTCTGTGGAGTCGGTCCCGAAAAGAAATAAAAGTCTAGTATCCCACCGATAATATTATACTCTAATTTACTTCCCTTACCTGCACTATCTATCTTGATATCCATGCCGTTAGAGTTGATAAGAAAGACTCCGTGTGTTCCTGTGGTACGATGCTCAAAGTACACTGGATGCGAGCTGTAGAGGTTGGAATTGTTTGGTACTCCATAAGAGTCGCGATTCCATAAGGTTCTTGTGTGGTTCTTGGTTGGAAGTCGGAATGGCTCAGTATGCTCGCCTAAACCGTAGATATTTGGGTTTTTGCCCAAGTTTGTTGCGAGGCGGATGTATTGCTCTTCGAAAACAAGAGCATTTCCAGTGGTGTCAAAAAGTTTCTCGCCAGTAGACTTGCGGGAAACTGTGAAGGAAAAAGGGTTCTCCTTCAGATTGAAGACAATATCTGGCGACTTGCGGTTGCCCTTGGACGCAGATGGACGAGGAACTATGAAGTCGGGAACTTCGTAACGCATATTCTTCGGATCGAGGATTTTAACGTGCAGTCTTTCGTCTATTTAATGCCAGTTAAGTAGTGGTATGTCAATCATAGGAAGCATTTACCGTTCTCATAGTTCGCCTCCAACCTCAGCTTCCGCAGGTCCTTTCCGTAGATCTCACATCCTTCCCCAACCAGCTCCAAATCCGCAGTCAAGCCCGAGTCGTGCTTCTGAACATCGCGGGCGGTATAGCCTTTGCATTTGCTCACCCCCGAAGTCAAGCCAGCAAGCGCCTGTGGGGACAGAAGTGCAACTGCGAGCAAAAAGCTCTTCAATTGTGAGCTCCACATGATGATACGGTCGAGGGGTTGTCGAGAGGACTCTGTTCGGGGGGGTTTGGGATCCAATTTATCTGCAAAATCACAGTCTATGTCATCGGCATCGAAGGACATCTCTGGTCAGGTCCCGTTATCAATCCCAAGCAACACCATTCCCAGAACGGCGTCTGCTTCGTCAACTCGCATGAGCCGGGATGGGAGATCCAATGCCGCCCCACCTTTTAGTCTTGCGATCTACATGTCAACCAGCGAGACCCGACATACGGAGCTTCGGTGGATTCGGACTCCCCTGTGAATGCAATTAATCTTGAGCCTCCGCAGAGCTAGACATGCTCCAATCGACAGCTCTTCAGCTCTTGGAGAGACTTTGCTTGGATCGCCACGTGGATAACCAATCCATGCATCACGAGCCGCTTCCGCTGCGGGGTATTCCCGTGCCCACTTATAATTATTGCAGATGTCATTCATCTTTTCTTCCTTGTTGCGGGTATGTAGCTAAACATCTTGTTCTGGGGATGGCCGGAGAATATGCACGGGGATATCGAGCGATGCCCGTCTGCGAGATGTCATTTTTCCAGTCTTAGACTTTAGTATGGAGTAAGGCTTCCTGGCAGTCGCATCTGAACTGGTGTCACCGCTCGGTTGATGCCGAAGTACTCTACCTACTTCCCCTCGTTGCTATTACTTTATAGAGAACTAAGAATCGTGGTACCGAAGGTTTATGCACTGAGACCACTCGGTAGCGTGTGAACTAGCATGGCGGAAGTTTCAAATGCATCGAATCACGGCCGGAACTGTGTTGGTAATTGCTGAGTTTCCGCTGACAGCTGTAGTCCAATTGCCCAGGAGCTACCGGCACCTACGACACGTCATAGATGGTAGATAATTGCACGGTGATGGTTAACCCTTGCCCTTCTTCACCTCGCCTGCTCTGTCCAACGACACTAGACAACAGTGGAGATACCTTCCCCATAGCACTAGCGAGCCCTGAAGGCTGATTTGAAACCACGGGAATACCTGCCATCCGTGGACGAAGTAGTTGCAGTGACGTTGCTAATGGGAATCATTTGTCTTGACCTCAGATGCACAAGTACACGCTTTGCATGTGAACCCCGGTCACCATGCCTGAGTCGTGACGTCCCGAGTAGATTTTGCGGAATTCAGGCGCTACATATGTGGCCTCGTACCCCGGCCCTTGTCAATTGTGTATGGTAGTATAAAATCAACGCGTGTGTGGCATACATCATATAGCAAGCTAGATTAAGCTGGGTTAAGTCAACCTATCCCACATTGAGATGCAAGAAAGAGTAAGGTGAAAGGGCCGGACGAGTGAAGAAAGTGAGTGAACCCACGCTAGTTTCACATCACGAACCATGACAACCTCTGACACGTTCTCAGGCTCCCACTCCACACACAGTCATGCCTATCGGTTCTGACAGCAGGAGAAAGGAGTCAACCCACAAAGAATGCATCCAAGTTATTCAGTTAAAGTCTAAAGGCCATTCCTATCGCAAACTCCAACAGCAAACTGGAGTTGGCAAAACTGCCATTGATTACATTATCAATGATTGGAGTAAAGAAAACATGGTTATGAACAAGTCTTGCTCTGGATGCCCAAAAAAATTATTGGACAATAACAAGTGATATCTACAACTATTAGTCAAGTGAAATCCACATGTAACATTATATGAAATCATGGCAGATTCTGGAGTAAATTGCAACAATTAATTCATTGGAGTTATACTTCGTTCTTAGTAGTAGTGGAGAGTATGTTCACACTGACATACACTCTGGTTGACAGCTGCAAATGAATTAAATTGGAAGCTGTAGACTCAGTCGTATGCTTTCAAGCTAGTCAAGTGGTAAATGAATAAGATATTTATGGACAAAGTTTAGCTTCCAATTGTATTCATGCTACATGTTAGGGGTTTTCCCTTAGCAGCGATAGATAACACTTGGCACAGTCGCATGCATAGCATATCTTGAATATGCGAACACCTATGCAAGATGTGCAAGTTAGGTCAGTAGTATGCTCCTTGGCGGGAGTTCATGCTAGTCGCGAGAAGATTACAGACAGCTGTGGCTGGCAACAGGTTTTTGCAACTACCAAGCCTAGCCGGGATGATTGAGTCATCACCGGTGCTAGTAGTTTCTATCTTCTTTCATTTCCAAGATACTAGCAGGACATGCATAGTTACATGTACGGCAGTTGATAGTCAACAGGCAAAAAAGTGAGCTCTCCACCCCTACCTGTAACGGGATAGAACCTGGTGGGATACACTCCGGTTGTCGACCTAAGTATGACGTAACTGAGGGAATAATGATGTTGGCAATAGCCTGGAGCGATCACTATTCATTGGGTTGAATTAGGTGGTATTGCAAAGCATCTAGTTCTATGTTGGCATAGTATCGGTTGGTCGCTGTGTAAATCTATGGCATGATAATTAATAACCGGGAGCGGTTAATAATTGCTATAAGGCATAGGCAATATGGGAATTGGTTGAATATTTCAACTACCGATTTTAAACGTGTTGTGAGATGTCTAAGTTGAAGTTATGGTCTGATTTATTGTCTGACATGATATCATGTATGAATATGATAACCAAAGGGATTCGTGGCCACCTCTGACAGGCGCATTCTATGAATGTAAGACGCAAAGTTACATGGCTATCATGAGGGATTAAATCATAGTCTGAAGAGGGTTTCAAGAGACTATAAAGAGATCACATTGTTCTGGCAATGAGAAGAGGCAAGCAAACAAGAACCTACCAGTGGAAAAACGATCTAATATATTATTGCATTTTAATGATACCTATACCTATTATTATTATACATAAAATACCATTAGCTTTCTGTAGCGGCAGCCCTGCACCCTAAACAAAGTATTATCGAACGAATGACCCTCGCCTTCGAAAACAACAACGATGTTATCGTATATACTCTTGAGAAGATTATCTCCTACGCTAGGGATAACCAGTATAGCTTCGTGGCTCAGTGTGTCTGGTGGCTAGCGTCCATCATCGGATTACAGGAAGGATTAGTTATCCATATCAATAACCTACGGATACGATCCCGAGTTGAAGCGAGTACAGTATGTAGCATCATAAGCTCAGGTGGCAACGACATTCATCCTGCGAGACGACATCTGATTAGTAGTAGGCAGTCAAGCGATTCAGAATCTGGAAGGCAAGATACAATCCTTAGAGATTGCGAGCAATTCCTATTGGAGTCTGAAGCAAATAGAAAGGCGATCTGTAAGAAATCTCGGAAGCAACGACGGAAGGACCTTGCTGCAGAACAAAGGAAGTCGTCCTCCAGAATAGTGAAGTCTAAGGATATTAAGATGCCTCTGCATTGTCGACTTGAAGGGATAAAACAGAACAAGATAGATCGACAGAGAATAGCTGGAGAGTGTCTGCGTTGCGCGTGGCCACAAGATAGGAAAAGATATCATAGGGCCAGTAATTGTTGTCGAGAGATACGTCGACAGAAAGGAACGGCGCCTATCAAGGAATTACACTAAAGGATAGGATCTACAGCCATGTACCTAGTACTTACTTATTGAGTACAGTGACTTAGGGTTAAGGCACCCCCGTAATACTACAGCTACCAACTGTAGGATGAAACCTAGATGCAGCTTTCAAAGATTGCACTCTTGCACCAACCATTCAAGTAGACTTTGAAATAATATAATTCTTCACAGAATTCTCATCTATTGGATATTCACAGCTTGTTCCCATATGACAGCTACAAAAACTTGAGAAGAAAAGCAATTCTGATCGACTTGGATTGAATTCCTCTGAGTATATCAACAATGTCATGCTTTGACATGTTTTACCACTATATGAAGCAATGGGAGAGTTCAAAGCTGAAGTATATACCATTGAAGATGGTGCCAGCTATCATAAATCTGCATATAAATCACCAAAATGTATTTTCCTCACTGGGAGGTTCAAGCAGTATATAGTGTTAGCAATGTGTCCGGGCAACCAACCAGGGGTCTAGCTTTGGACTGCTAAAACAGTTCAACTTGGTTTCAGACCCGTCAAAAAACATGACCTGCTGTATCTTGGTGGGCCAAACCCGAACCCGAATCCATCAACTGGCTGGTTTTACCCAGTCCGGCTTGACCCATCAGTTTCAATTTCTGGTTCTGGTTTTCAGGTTTTTCAATTTGTGGTAACATTCAGATATCCTACTGCAAATTGCAAAATATTGTCTTTTGTACGTTATTGTCCTTTTCTGATGTATTGGCCACCTTTATAATCAAAAACAAGAGAGACACGCTCTCTGCCCCATCCTGAAAATAAAAGTCAATAGCACATCAATGACTTTTGGTTTTGCATCTTGGGTATTTTGAGTGCTGATTGAATGCAGATGTTTATAAATGAGGTATAGGCCGCATTTATAAGCAAAATACAAAGTGATATGCTCCCAGCCACATTTTGAAAATGAGTGTCAATACAGTCTAAATATTGTTTGGCCTTGCATTATGGTTAATCTGCATGGTGATTGGTTGCAAATAGTGTTAGCAACGGCTCTGGGTAACCCGCCAGCGGTCCATGGTTGGACCAGAAAAATGGTTCAGTTTGATTCCAGAACCGACCAAACACCCAACCAGCTGCATCTTGGCGGGCCAAACCCATACCCAAACCCATCAACATGCGGGTTTTGCCGGGATTGGCTAGACCTGTCGGTTCCAATCTCCGGTTCACATTTTAGGGTTTTTATATTTATGGTCGCATTCAGACATTTTACTGTCAAGTGCAAAATATAAAGTTTGGTACATCGTTGTCTTTGTTCATTGTATTGGCTGCCTTTGTAATGAAAACGAGCAGAGACATGCTCCCAGCTAAATCCTGAAGTTGAGTGTGAAGGATTTTTCATCTTGCCTTAACAGTACAATTGGAGGTACAGAACAGCCTGATTGATAGTTACGGCAGTGATTAAGCTGCTAATGGATCAGTTTACACCTGTTACTGCGCCGACAGCATTTGGAGAGCTGATGGAGAGACTTGATAGTGTCAGCGGGAAATCACAATGCGGCAACAGAGTTCACATGCAGAATGTAGCCATATGAAATTAGCATCCGGAAAACCACAGTCTTACATATGCATATAGTCTGTTATGCTCGGTGCGGTGTGCAATTTGTCACCAACTCAAAAATCGAAGCCTGTTAAACCCCGTAAGTTTTTACTCTTGCAATTAGCCTCCCTATCCATGTACCATACAGCGATTGGATTCTGATGAAGAAATTGTAACGGCTCTTAGGTTATCAGTTGACTATGTGGGCACATTCTGATTATTGACGACATATCTCCAAGAAAAAAGATTAGTGTACCTATTTCGCTATGTGTCAGCATTTTTTTGATTTCAGTTGTAAAGGCATGTACGCCTGCGCTCGGCTACATAGGGTTAGGTACGGTAATTGAGTGGATATAGTTGCAAACATGGACTTGAGTGATTGTAGGTGTAGATGTATAGGTAAGATTATCGCTAGAGATCTAAGGCTCATGGCGAGGCGACTATATAAAACAGGGGTTACCCGGCCCTGGACACGGCATGTGCCGTGCCATTACATTATCCTCCTCTTTAGGTGCAGACCTCCTGGGCTGCACAACCCTGTACAATAGTAGGAAAGGAATGTAATGGAAACACAGAAATAATCATGCCATGTATGTACTCGTACGAACTCATACGTCCCGCTACCGTTTGGTACCACTCAGGGTGACCTTTCGGTGGATCCGGTGCATGGGGAAAATCCACCTCCACTTGACTGACTGTGAAGGTGGTAAAAACCCATGCCGATGCCATTTGTACTGGGCCGAGATCCAACGAAGAGAAGAAGAGAAGAGAGAAATAATAAACATCCACAAGTGATCCCGTCTCCATATTTCGACTTCCTAACCCATGTTCCAATGACCATCATTCCTGTAGCTCATATCTCAACATAGGTCATTGTCGGAATCGTCAATGTAGTAGAGCATCCACTCGTGACTTGGCATTTGGAAGCTTCCGCTGCTTACTAGGCATCGATGGGACTTTCCGCTGCTTACTCGGCATCGATGGGAGCTTCCGCTGCTGTCATCAGTCATAGCCATCCGTGATTATCGATTGTATACGTCAATTGCGTGTAGTCTTATTCATAGATATCTAACACGTAGGCTTCTTCAACATCGTTATACTTACCAAGTTCAAGCGTGCTAGTGCTGTCTGAGCTCTGTGCAGTGCTTCCGCATGCTCTGCAGAGTATATCTTGCAGCCGGTAGTCATTGGTAATTGACATTGACTCAGAGATCATCATTCAAAGTCTGCTTCTGTCACCCTCTTGTCGACTTCATGGGTGCGCTCTCGATTGGCGACTTTAGTAGAATGTTGGTCAACTGTTGGTAGACTTCTCGGTCAACTCCTCGGTGCGTGTCTTGGTAGATTTCCTCCCGGTGGGCTTGTTCCCTTGTCGGTAGGACTTGACTGGTGGACTTCATGGTACATGTCTTGGTAGATTGCCTCCCGGTGGGCTTTTGAGTTGTTGGTAGAATTTGATTGTGTAGAGGTGGTTATCTCCCTCTTTTGAAAACTCGTTGCTCTGTCAATGTCTTCTGCATCATATCACTTGTTGATTGCCATCGTGGCTTGGCAGGAGTGTAACTTCGATCTCCGAATTGGCATTGGATTCAATGGTGATTCGGGATTGTAATCGAATTGAAATTGGGAATCATTGATTCTTCGACACGTAATTCGGTTCGGCATTCGCTTCGTAAAGTTTATTCTAGGCATAGACCATCATCGGAATTGGCCAGGGTAAAAAGTTGGTGAAATATTTGATCATCACATGGATCCCATCTTGACTTTGGACAATGCTGTGAGCTTCCACTCCAGGCATTGTGACTGTGATTCGCATGTAACACTCGCGGTGACCACTCGGGGGTGGCACATCATTGATTCAAATCTAACACATTAACATCTCGGTAGGTTATACTTACCATGTAACAAGAGTGCTTCTGCTCTGGGAAAGCTGCTTTGTACATTGCATTTGCAGATCTCACCATCTCTTGCTTTGGCGTTCAGTAGGGTCTTGGTGGACCACTTCTCGGTGAAAGTCATTTGGATGATAGCTTTGGTGTGTTCTTGCTCAACTTCACTGTGACCATCTCGATAGACGGCTTCGGTAGAATATCCGTTTGGTTCTCGGTAGTTATTTGGTAGGCCTCCAATAAGAAGGATTGGCATTCAGTTCGGTATGCCGTTCGGTGATAGTATTGATCCTTCCGTACGCCATTTGGTAAGCATCTTGGTCAGTGGCTTGGTACGGTACGGCTCCCGGTAATCCTCTTGATCTCCATATGAAGTCCTTTGGCAGTGATATCTGTTGCTGTGAGATCTCAGTGATCATCTTTGAGTAGTTATCTCGACTGTCTCTCGTGATGCCATTCGGTAGGCTATTCAGTATGTTCGGTGGTCTTTTTCAATCTCGTTTGGGAACAATTCGGTAGCCATATCATAGTCATTCCGTATCTCGTTCAGAACTGCTTTGGTAGCTGCATTGGAGTTATTTGGTATCTTGTTCAGAAGCTGTATATGTAGGTACACTTGATGACTCTGGTTCAGGTGGGCTTCTTGATTCATCTCAAGGTGTGCTTGTCGCTGCTAGCCATCTCTATTAGTTAATGTGTTTCGTGGTGCTTCGTACCAGCACTTCCGGAATGTTGACAGTTCGCGGTAGGGGTTGTTGATTCCGGTACGGTCATTCCCCTCATGTTCAAATGTTGTCGCACTGCCGACAACTAATCTGTTTTGGCTTTATCGGGTGCCATATCGATTGGCAAGACTTGATTCGGTGTTGATTTGGAGGTCAATTGCAGCTTCCTATCGTGTATCTCGAGGTCACCGAGACTTAGTCGGGATCTCGTTTAGTATCATATTCGGCATTGTAACTCTGTAGCTTTGTATTCCTGAAAAGGATTCTGAATTGTATTCGGCTTTCAAACTCTGGCATGCGTCTGCTTCATTCTGTATTTGTAAATAGTGCTCTGGATTATACTTGGTGGAGATATGCCGCCGGTACATCATGTATCTGCATCTCTGCGCTCAATTGCAACTATCGTACCATGAACTCAGCAGTCAGTGATCTCAAAAGTGTATAACTTCACCTCGCCTCGATATTGTCATATAACAAGTACGACTGATTGTCTCTCTCTCTCTCTCTCTTGATTCATCTCCGGTCATCTATCTCCGGCACTCCTAAGTGCACTTCACCGCTCTCAATTGTCCGCAAGAATCAGCTCCAAACTTTGGGCTTGCTCGTACGACTCCGTATCTGTTCCATCCGTGTTAGCCAAAGGAATCGAAACGGATGGAGGCGGTGAAGCGTAAAATCCAGGAGGCCTTGTCATTAGCGTTTCGCTCCAGTGGAGCCAAGCCCTACCGTCCAGTCTCTCCCTTCGGGTCTCGGCGAGCCAGCAGCAGTCATTCAAGGTTCCCATGTGGATGCTCTTCTGCCGCAACTACTGCTGCTGCTGCTGCTCGCTCGTCCAGTATACAAGGGTATTCACATTTCTCGTGAGTCTGCTCTACCGTAGCTCCCAGCAATCCAATGCAATCCTCTACTCGTAGAGCAAAAGCCACGGCAACCTCTTCGCTAGCAAGCAGATCACCAATTTTGCGGCCGAAAGCATCGCGCTGCTAACACCTCTCCATTCAGGTTGACCGAATTGGGTATTTGTATTCACAGTATCGTACGAACCTCTGGGATTTGCAACAACAATAATCACTTTCACGATGTGTATATCTCCGGGTTCTCCCCTCATAATGGTAGTAACTCTATACCAGATAATATGCATATCATATCCCTCGCCCGTACACAGGTTTCTAAACTCTGACCTTGGTCTCCCTAAACACCAGCATGCATACCATTGTCACAGTTCCGCAGGCCCTTGAGTTCTGGATGATGGCTTTTGGAACGCATGCACGCAGTTCATCTCTTATCATTTGTCATTCGCAATCATGTCAGTCGATCATCGGAGGCGTCATGGTGTCGACTGTAAGTGTGCTTCTCTCGTGCAATAATTATCATCTGTAGGTCCTTCATCTTCGTAGGCGTGTTTGACTCATGGATGGCGCTGCATTGGAGTGATGTATCTGTAGACGTACTTTGACAGTAGTGCACTTCGTGTTGTGCAATGATTTCCCGCCTTAGGTGTGATTCGATTGTAGAGTTCTTTGTCTTCGTAGGTAGCTTCAATTGTAAAGTATTTCATGTCCAAGGCACATATCGTTCATCCGGGGAATCATCTCCTCTGTTGGTATACTTGAATAGTGTCGTTGTTCTGCTCTGTAAGTGGGCTTCATTCTCCTCGTTGAGTGGGTTTTGTTCTTCTCCTTAAGTAGGCTTCGTTCCATCACTGTTGTAGGTGATCATTCCCGGTAGGCTTCTCATTCCCTGTAGGCTGTTTCTCATTTGTATGTGGGCTTCATTCGGATTCCCATACTGCACTTCGTACATCATCTTTGCCGTAGAGGCACCATCCGGGATGCCGGTTCAGTCCTCTCGACTCAGGCGAGTGAAACCGTGAGGGCGCTTCATCAGCATTTCATCGTGTGATGTAGCCGTGCTGACTCGACCATCGTCTCCCACTTCGTGTATGGCTCTTGTTGGTGAATCGACGTGTCATGGGATAATGTGATTGCAATTGCATCTCCTCCACCAATTGGTAATTGATTGCAGCCATTGGAAGGAAATTGTCTTTGTTGATCGAACACAATATATTTCCTTGGGGGGTTTTAGACTCTTTTCTCGGTACTGGTAGGAATTGTCGATATTAGCTGTAACGCGTCTCGGTGGCCATTGAATCATCGGAATCATCTCTTCTGCCGTCAATGACTTGATTGAAAGATGAACTTCCTAAGACTCATCACTCGTGTAATCGGTAGGTCTCTAGACACGTGTCGAAGTGGATTTCTGGATTCTTGGCTTCAAATTCTTCCTTGTTGAAATAGGGGTAAACTCGCAAATCCAGCGAGCGAAACATATCCGTTTACTGAAAAGCAATAATGCTGTAAAGGCACGTACGCCTGTGCTCGGCTACGTAGGCTTACGTACGGTAATTGAGTGTATATGGTTGCCAACATGAACTTGAGTGATTGTAGGTGTAGATGTATAGGTAATATTATTGCTAGAGATCTAAGGCTCATGGCGAGCTGCCTATATAACACGGGGGTTACCCGGAACCTGGACACGTCACGTGCCATGCCGTTATATAAGTGACCAAATTGTCAGATATGATAATTTGTCTGAGCATGTGCAATGGTCATACGGCCCATACGAAAGTTCTGGACTCCAAACCAAGTTGATTGACATTTGATCAGCATTATATTGTCCTGCCTCTTACTGATAAATGAAGACATGCAATCTAAATTGGAGACAACATTTACTAACAAAAGTTGACATAGTGATGGTATACGAGTTATAGAATGAGCGATCAATGGACAACACAAATCAGTAGGTCTGACCACGATCATGTTGCATTCATCCACACATTTGACTACATCACTGTGTGATTAGACCTGCTGTACATGGTCAATATTCTGAAAATGGCTTATCATCGGTCATGGAAATCAAGGAGAAGTAACTGGATAAGGAACCTGGAGGAAGTTGAGCTATATTAATCAAAAATAAGTATATGGATCTACATGCAGTGAATTGACAGCAGAAAGCGCTAGAATGTGACAGCGCTATGTTATCTATCGCTCAGAGAACATGTGTATCTGTGGGTTTGAAATTGAGAGGCCACCTTCGAATAAGAGTCAATGGAAAGTTAATAATTTTTTGTCTTGTAAGTAAGTTTATTGGAAAGCGGTTTGCTTGCTGTTATTTATGACAAATGTATTCGCAGCATTTATAAAGAAATGAGAAAGTGACACAGTCACAGCTCCAAGCTGAAAATCAGCGTCAACAGAGGGTCAACTGAGTGTCAAAGATTTTATGTGTTGCATGTTATATAATTCAAAGGCTGTACTACGGCATTTACTGATAAGTGAAGTTTTGGCTGCCGTTATGGAGAATGTGGTAAATGTCAGTGTCGCTACATCTGAAAACAAGCGTCAACAGAGCGTCAACAGAGAGTCAACAATTTTCATTATTGTATCTTTTATAATATGAGGGATATCCTACTGCATTTACCTATAATCAAAGTATTGCAGACCTTAATGGGCAATATGGGTAGAGTCGCTGTCGGTATACGTAAAATAAGCATCAACGGAGCGTCAACGACTTGAGGTGTTGCATCATGTATAATCAAAGAGCGTTGCTGTGGCGTTTACCCATAATTAAAGTATTGCTCATCTTTATTGGCAATATGTTAAGTGTCGATGTCGCTACCCCTAAAAATGAGTGTCAATAGAGCGTCAACGATTTTCATTATTGCATCTTTTATAAGCCAATGGCTATGCTACCGCATGTACCCATAATCAAAGTATTGCCCGCCTTTATGGGTAATACGGTTAGAGTCAATATCGCTACACTTAAATTGAGCGTCAACGGCGCGTCAACAGAGTGTCAATGATTTTTGATGTTGTGTCTTATATCATCCATTGGCTATGCTATGGTATTTACCCACAATCGAAGTATTGATCACCTTGCTAGGCAATATGGTTAGTGTCAATGTCGCTACCACATAAAACTGAGAGTCAGTAAAGTTGTGGGGACGGATTTGAGTGCGGTCATCACGTGGGTTGGTTTAGGGTTGTGCGCGGCGGAGCCGCATGCACTTTAGTTCTTGTGTACATGTCAATTAGACTTAGCGAGAGTCAGTGAGTTTAGGTAAATAGAGAGATTCAGGACACCGGACACCGCACAACAGGGTATGAGCCCGGGCACTTCGCTGATTTGACGAATGCGACTCGAATTGCGGCATCATCGACACGGTCTCGGAGGAGTACAGACAGACTCGACGCGTGTACAGACGACAAGATGGCCGAATCGACAGCGATCACGATTAAGAAGTTTGATGGTACGGACTACAAGAGCTGGAGCTTGGAAATCGAAATACTCTTGGAGCAGAAGCAGGTTCTCGGCATTGTCGACGGTACAGAGGAAGCACCGGATGCGAAGGACGGGACAGAGTTTAAAGCATGGAAGAAGCAGTATGGAATCGCACGGTCGACCATTCTCCTCGCGATGGAGCGGTCATTGCAGCAGCAGTATGGCGTTCAGAAAGACGCAAAGGCGCTGTGGGATCAGCTGAAGGAGGACTACAAGTCGAAGGTGAAGCTGAATGTTTGGGCTTTGCGAGACGAGATGTCAGCTGTGAGATTGAGCGATTGTGAGAATGTACAGGAGTACGCATCGAAGATTCAGAGTTATGTGAATGACTTCAATCTTTGCGCCGATACCGATAGCTCAAGTACTGGTAGTGGTACGATGCCGAAGAGCGAGCACACCTATTACCTGATGCAGGGTATACCTAAGGATGATGATTGGAGGTTTTTCACCCAGTTGATGTACGATAAGATCGACACCATGGCCGACAAGCCGGAGGAGATTGTCACGAAGATGAAAGCCCACGAAGCGCGGTTACAGAAGGACGACGATTCGGAGGTGGCAGCCATGTTCTCAAAGTTGCGGAAGAAGAGCGAGAAGCGGAATTCAAAGACTCGGAAGTCCCGGAAGACCCGTGATAGCGGTAGTGAGAGCGATGGTAGTAGTTCGGAGAGTGAGAAGCATCGCCATACGAATTGGAGGGATACTGAGGAGTGCTACAGATGCCATAAGGTGGGGCACATTGCACAGTATTGTTCAAGCACTGCACCGGTGGAGAGTGCAGCACCGACAGAGACAGCGGCAGCGGCAGCGGCAGCGGCAACGACGATGACGACGACATCAATTGAGAACTATTGGATGACAGTCACTGGCAGATCTCCTGAGAAGGAGGCCTGGTACTTGGATTGTGCCACAACTTCTCACATTTGCGGAGATCGGCGAAAGTTCGAACGGTACACGGAGTATACCAAGAAAGAAGAGCGAGAGATCGGCGATTTTGCTGGAAGAGTAGCAGGCAAGGCCATTGGACATCGAGATGTATGACTGAGACTTCGGTTGCCAGGAGGTCGAAAACATGAGGTTGTTGTGAGCAACGTCTTGCATGTCAAAGGAGCACACAACTCGCTGTCACAATCGTGGCTTATGGATCGGGGGTTGCAGATTGTGCCTGTCAATGGCTATGGGATCAAGATATACGACAAAGCGCCGAGAGACAGTGCTCGAGGTCGAGGTCGTGGTCAAGGAAACCATGTGGGGTTAGCACGCCAGATTGGAGGGTGATTCCGGCTGGATGTGAAGGTTACAGGAAAGAGATATCGAGCAAGAGGATGATTGCTTTGGAGGAGTTTCGGAGAAGCTCCAGGCACGGTTGATTGCTTCGGAGGAGCTGCAGGCATGGTTGGTCATTTGGGAGGAGCTTCAGGCAAGCTCTATCTTTGCTTGCTTTGTGGATTAGTCTTACGGTCGTGATACCGCACTGGAGGAGTGTGGGGACGGATTTGAGTGCGGTCATCACGTGGGTTGGTTTAGGGTTGTGCGCGGCAGAGCCGCATGCACTTTAGTTCTTGTGTACGTGTCAATTAGACTTAGCGAGAGTCAGTGAGTTTAGGTCAATAGAGAGATTCAGGACACCGGACACCGCACAACAAAAGTGTTAAGAATTTTTGGTTGGGTAAGTGAGGTAATTAGAATGGGATGTACTGGCTGATATGCGTAACTACCATATTGGTCGCCTTTACCTGCAAACAAGCAACTGACACAGAGACTGCCCCATTCTGAAAATGAGTGTCAACAGAGTGTCAACAATTTGCGGTTTTGTAAGTACGGTAATTAAACAGTGATCTGGTTGCTGTTATGCATAACTTACATATTGGTGGCATGTATAGGCAAAATAGGCAGCAACATGGTCACCACCCCAGTCTGAGAATGAGCGTCAACAGAGTGTCAACAAGTTTTCACTTTGCATCTTGGGTCATTTTTTATCTGATTGGTTGCAGACATCCATTTATGAGATATTGGCAGCCTTTACTGGCAAAAACAACAGCGACATGCTCCCGGCCGCATCCTGAAAATGAGCGTCAACGGAGCGTCAACAGGTTCAGGTCTTGTATATTTGGTAATCAAGACATTGCATGGATCTTCGCTGTCATAACGCAATTATTGACTGCCATATTAGGCAAAATACTATATATCGAAGGTAAAATACGGATTTCAAATTTATCGATATTGCAAGCTGCAAAACATGCACAAACTTATTATTGGTTGCTGAAAACGTGATTTTGATAAGATACGATTAACAAACTGCAAAAACATGAGCCTTGTATGAATGAATGGATGGAACTGCTGGGAAACCCGCTGACAACCCGTCCAATTCAGATGGGTTGGGAGTATACCAGTAAACCATACCCGAGTTGGCAGGTCATGTTTATTGACAATCCAGACAGCCCATTTGGCAATAGCTTGGTTTTGACCTAGACCAGGATGCAAAGTGATGGTCCGGAACCTCTGCTAATACTAGTTGCAGACATTTATAAATGATGTCTAGGCTGATTTTATAGGCAAAAGAGAAGTGACATGCTCCCTGCCAGATTCTGAAAGAGTGTTAATAGAGTATCAATGATTTTTGGTCTTGTAAGTCAGGTAATTGATCACAGACTTGGTCGTTGTAATCCGTACTGAAAGTCTTGGCCAGCTTAATGGGCAAAAACACAAGGTACAACATCGCTACTATTTTCTAAAAATAAGCGTCAATGGAGTGTCAACGATTGTTTGTTTTGTAAGTTAGGTAATGGAAGAGTAACTTGGTTGTTGTTGTACATAAGCACAGTACTGGCCATCTCGATAGGCCAAAGAGAAAGCGACACGCTCCCTGTCTGATCTTGAAAATGAGAGTCAATAGAGTGCCAATGGTTTTTAGCCTTGTATCATGGTTAATCAAAGCGTGATGTTGCCATTAATGGCTATATATGAAGTTGTGACCGGTTGTATATACTTGAACGCTCAGGGTAACCGAGTTGCAGCTTTGAAACTGAGTTAAGTTGCATCAGCAAAATGTAAAATGGTTCAGAGATCATAACTCAACGATTCAGCTATTCTGAACAGCCACACCGATCCTACCAGAAGCTCCCAGAAGCTCCTCAACAGACTGAATGCAAAACGATGTGTATTTCAGGCGCTCTGAGAGTACTTTCAGGTGCTCCTTAACACTTTTGAAGTAGTGGAACAGAATACAAGAATATTCTAAAGAGTATAAAGTTGTCTTCAAAATGATATAAAATCATACCTTTAAGTTGGTAAAATTTCGGAGCTGCTGGGATTACGACTCTCGTCTCCAAGATGATGCCAATTCACCTAAAGGCACACTCTCCAGGAGTGATAATATATAATGTCTATATCGAATAGTAAAACTTGATAAACTATCTTACAGCTATACACCTGAATCAGGTATTCTAATCTAGTTAATATACAGTCCAGTAGGTATCTAAATCAATATGATTATTTACAAGCCATATGCTATCAATGCCACCCGATGCAGCAATCTCCCACATGAAATGTGCCGGTCCAACTGTTGCTCCAACTGATACAATATGCATCTTATTCGTCTGTTTGACAACCTGAAAGAACCCGTAAACACAATCAGCCCAACCATGAAAATCATTGTACTTTGTTGGAATTACCACCGCATATTCTTTAACTTGAGGACGTAATACCCATTGTTGCGTCTTCCGACACCTCTTAGAAAAGGTCGATAATACTTTCCTGGCTGGCAGGTGCTCCAGAAATTGGAAGATCTGGTTTGGTGGAGTCCAGCTGAAGTATAATACAGGAAAAGAAGGAATTTGTCCTTGGAAGGTGTTATTAAGATCATTCTCTTCACTTTGCGTATACTGGACCCAGATGTTATAAGCTTCAGGCATAATCCCTTGGTTGGCATTGGTATATTCTACCTTGCAATCAAGTTCCAGATGCTCAACAGATGTAGGGCAGCGAAATGGTTAACGGTAATACAACAGCCCATTCTGGAGTTTAATAAATATACTGTCTATGAGTACATTCTGAACATATCCGAGTATGAGTCTACCATCTTCGTGTCCCCAGTTCTTTTCGATTTGTACATGGAATAGCTGGCCAAAGTTGGGAATTCCGAAATCTTCTGATACATCTCTGAGTGAGGTTAATTTGATACTTCTATACACTCCGCAGACATGCGTTTCTCTTAAATGATATACCTCCTGTGATACAGGGTGAATAATGGGCTCGTCCTGAATTGTTTGGAGATGTAACAGATGGACTGTGTGTGTACTTCGCTGTGTATCGCTAGCGGACAGTAGGTTGAAAACTTTTGCGGAGTCAATATCGTACCAGCCTTGGAATGCAAGATATCACAGTGTCTCCTCCATGCAGTCAAGACTAGTACACTGGTCATTGTGCTTGAGCATCTGTCGAATGTAATTGACTTTGTTGCTCGATCGATATGCCTCTTTCACATTGGCGATATGTAACCATTCAGAAATATAAGCGGTGAAATGGTCACCGGAACCCATTCGCCAAATTGACTCTGATATATGACTTACACGATGCATCTTTGGATATCCAAAATGAATTACACGTTGTTCAATGGTTTTCTAGAGTACCTGAATGACGAATGTCTCCCACCAAGCTTCAAACTTGATCAAGTGGAGGCAGCATTCCTTCTTGAACCGCATCTGCTCATTCGAAGAAATACCATAAATCTCACTCTCAAGCTGATTAGTCACATGCTCTGTATCAGTGAAGCTCCAGGTCGTGGCTTCGGTCTCAGCATCAGATAAGCGAATCTGAAATTGCGGGTGCTTGCCGGTGGTCATGTTTGCCGCCCGTTGAGCCTCGTCTTTGATTGCAGCTTTCCTTAGGGCAAGTTCTTTGGCGAATATGCTTCTGGGACCGGTTGCCTTAGTCCCGAGATCCTGCAATAGTTGTTGCTCATGATTTTGGAATAATTTATTGAAAAGCTTGCGTTTAGCAGGTGTCACTTGATCGATTTCGCGCTCCAATTGCTCCATTGCCTTCTGATGATCAGCATCTGACCGAGTGGTTGCTGCTTGTCAGGCTCTATTCAGGCGCACCTGAAATTCCCTGCGTTTTGTTGTGGAAATATTTTCTGCCCCATACACAAGGGCTTCCATTGCAGCACGAATCTCATGAATCTTTTCTTTCTGTAGCTGATGGGATTCCATTGCCAACAGGTCTTCCACTTTTGTCTTGGCAGACTTCGACATTTTCTATTCTCAAACAATACCCTTCTTGAGGTAAAATCTCTGCAGTGCATCGTCTAGTGCATTGAGGGATAGATTCGAGTGATTTTGTGGGCTCCCAAGTAGAGAGAATTCATATAATGCCCACACTGCTCCCATCACCATTTCATCAGAGGCTTTTTCCGCCACAGTTTTCCCATCATCCTTGGAGCAGAAAAGCATTGGCATACAATTCACTGCCAGTGTTCTGATCATTCCCCGGATCTCTTTACCTTGCCCCTTGCCACTTTTCAATGAATTGAATGGTTTAGAGAAGTGCTGGAGGCCGGGATATTGTGGCACTGATGTGTATCGATTGTCAAATTGATCCTTGATATTTCTAGCTTTCAGGTATTTGAGCAGCCAGTGCAATAAGTCTTTGACTAAACCCAGGAGCAGCTGATGCAATTCATCAGCCTGCCAAAGCTGATAGACATTGCAGAGAGGGTATTGCCAGAACTGGTTGTGGATTGGGTGGACACCTAGAGTGTGCAGAGTGTCAATATTATTGTCCTCCAGCGGCTGGAAGTCAATGTGCTGATCTCTTGAGTTATTGAGTAGTCGAAAAGTTGAATGGCGCATTGGCGCACCTCTATGAATTTCACACATCGAGCATGAGCCATATGAGACTTGAGCAACCATGACTTGTTCCGGATAATCCCCAACCCAGGCAGCCAACAGAGGGTAACATCGTCACCGGAATCCATCAGTACAATCTCATTTCAAGCCAGAGCCAGTGATGTCAAGATGCCTCAGTTGACACAGTACAGTTCCAACCACGTTATGCCATGCTTCATCAATGTTTTTGGCATGTTTCCGGGGATACGGAATAGGTCCGACGAGAATCCAGGCACGATTTCTAGGTTCCCGGCGGATATCTTTTCGAATATTACCAATCATGTGATTCAGCGGCCAGGTGTGCTAATCGCCAGAAAGATTGGTCAAGTGAGTCTTGTCAGATGTACATATGACTGGCGCAATTGTCACTCTGGCAGGAAGTCAATTCTGGGTATGCCACCACCAGTCGCCAATATTCATCTCGCTGCAGATTTGATGACCCTCAGAGTCAGCAAGGCGCACCTGTTCAAAATCTAGGTGTGCCTGAAATGGGAGATGTGCTAGGAGCAACTGAATACATCTGAAAAGATCCCTGTAGTATAACGTTCTGAAGATATGTGAGTCATCTTCAATCCAACTATCATCGCTGAGCCCTAAATCGAGTTCAGAGAGGAGCTTTCGCAGGGCATCTGCAGATTGGAATAATTCGATTTTGAAATTGTCCAGCCGACGCCTGAGATGTTGATCCATCCATGTTTTCGCTTGCTAGCTGAACTACTGAGCCTGCTGAATGTTGTGTGTGGACCAAAATGGATGCCATGGATTCCATTGTTCTGAGTACTTGCGATGCTTGTTGTACAATCCAGTTGCTTTGCCATATGCTTTTCCCCCCACATTTTCCACTCCAACTATCTGCCTATGAGCCTTTCTCTTTGTTAGATCAGGGGTACAGGTGAGATCAGGCTGGTGAGGGTTTATAGGTTTATTGTTGGGAGTATCTTCAGGTGGTGGTACACCCAGTATGTTGTCTATGAGCAGATTATTAATTGACAGCTTGTCGATGGCCATTCGGGTGCACCTACTATAGTTCAACCATGATTGCTCAGGGTAAGGGAATCCAGCAGCTGGTAGAATCCCGTTGGGTAATAGCCCTTCATTCATCGATATTGGGTGATATTGTTGGTAGTGAGCTTCCAGTGGGTTTTTGTTGTATAATTTCTTTTTGCAGATAAACCATTAAACATGTTTCTGGAGAGTGTTGATCATCTTTGAGAAATGCTCAGTGTTCTGATGAATCTCAGTGATGCTTTAGGGGGTATGGTATGTTGCTGGATTTCAGCCTCTGGAATATTTGTTTGAAGGCGAGCTAACTCATGTTACCATATAACTTGCAAAGCCACGTCACACCCCACCAAATGTAGAGGAGGTGTAAAACTCAGTCAACTTATGATCAGTTTTCTTCACAAACTGGGATAATATCTATCAAATTCCACACAATAATGCTCCACATTATCTACTGAAAATTGTCAGCAGAGAAAGTTTCTTTTGTCATCACTGTCATCACTGCAATCAACTTTTAATACTGTTCATCAGGTGCTACTACTACTACGATCGGCCTTATCATATACTACGTCATTGCAGTATTGTGCAGATTATGTCTATGTTCGAACCTTAAGTTGCGGATAACATCAACTTAACACAATGAAATTGATAAGTTTCCTAGCTGGCTGTATGCCCGCTTAATGATCATCGAGAACTGATAGGCTGGTAGGATGTTTTTGTCAGTAACGATCCTTGACCGGTGGGTGGATGCTAAGGAGACAACTAAGTTTACACAAGGAGTTCAAAAGAAAGCAATCACTGTTGCTGCTTGACTAACAAGGCCTCATATTGAATGAAGTGCAGGTGGTACACACACATTTTGAGTGTAAAATGCCTAGTCGTGCTAACCTTCCAACTGGATATAGTTCTTGTTGGGTTCCTGGAGATATCATGTCAAATCCTTTCTATGACCTTCACTGTCATGAACTGAACAAAGGTGAGCTTCTATCCAAGATCCTACTATACGAATTCGAGCATATAACAAAGATAGGCGGGATGTGTGTGACTATCATTTCTGTTTCTCAGCCGGGTTTCATGGGATCAAAGGTTCAGTGAAACACCACAGTCTGTGATAAGGAAGATGGATATAAGTGGCCTTCATTCCGCCGAAGGTCACTGCTACCTTCAATATTCTCAAGTATACTCCGCTTCATTCGAAATTACCAATTGAATTGAAAATTTGATTACTATCATCTGTTTGTTTACATACAATGTCGACAAACAGATCTCCGCCGATGACAACCAATATGGCTCCAGCCTGAGGGCTGTTTGCCTCATAACAATGCCCAGATGACATTGTGGGAGCATCAGATAATAATGCTGGAAATACACCAATCAAAAACACACAATTCAGGCAACCTACAAATCAAATTGATCCTCCACTGGGGTATAGTTTCCCGCCCTCGCAGCCACCATTTCCAGGTGCTCCCGAGTTCCACCACTGTGCCCCATTCAACATGACACCAAGCTGACAACCAAGCACAGGTGCAACCCAAGGATATCCGAGTTATGGAACATCGTGGCAAGCATATGATTTCCCCCAAGGAGGTTATGGTAGACCTCAAATGTTTCCCCCTCCGCAATTCACAGGACATGGGCTGTCATCAGCAAGGGTACCTGGAGTGCCTCCAGCACCGCCTCAAAACATTCCAGTCAGTCGGCCGAGGTCTTCCTCCTCCACTGCACCAGGACAACTTCCCAGCACACCTGGGAGACCCCCTATTAGCCTCCCAACGAAATAATTTCAGCCGGCTGCGGAACCGCTGAGGACGGATGTTGCAGGGATTGCGGATTTGCCCCTATTACGAGAGATTTCCTATGGTAAATATGTGCAATGGCACGGCTGCACGTGACGTGTCCAGGGCCGGGTAATACCCGCTTTATATAGTCGGCTCGCCCCGAGTCTTAGATCTCTAGCGATAATCTTCCCTTACTTACCTTCATACTACTCTACAATATTGACATCCACGTTTGCAACCGTATCTACTGATATACCTTCCTACGAGGCCATACACCGGCGTATGCCCTTACACTATTATTGCTCTTACAATTTCAGATACGTTTCGCATACTGGATTTTATGAATTGCTGCTTTCGGACGTGTCACACCACGCAAACTATGCGCGAGATATCATACAGATTTGGGAACACTGATTGCATCAGCGAAGTGTCTTGATACGTCTATTCAATTGAGGTTAACGGTAACAGATGATTTCGTGTGGATTTTCGAGGCCAATTGGCCTGAGACGTGTCGCCACACCTAAGGAGAAATTGTCCTGAATTCACAGCTACAGTTTGCAGAAGCAACTAGACTTGGAGGGTACACCCAATTGAGGTTAACAGTGGCAGAGGCAATTCTGAGTCGATTCCAGAGGCCAGCGGGCCAGGAGACACGTCAACTAGCAAGTCAATGAAAGTCTTTTTCAAAGGATTCATATAAGAACTCGAAGGCTACCAATCGCAGCATCAATGAGATTTGATATGTTACCTTCCAATTGAGTCAATTGACGATTACAGAGACGATTCCATTGCCCATACGCCACCGAGAGTCGCATCACCGGCAATACCGAAGCCAGCTCTACTTCAGTTCACTGTTGATGATAGTCGGTCACTCCTCACGAGCAGTACACCTCCACAGGATCAGGGCTGGTTTAAGCAATACACGCAGTTCACGTCGATCCACATCACCGATGGCAGTTGAATTTGCGATTACCTTCTACACAACTCGATGGAGTCATCTACGTTACGGATGCTGCGAGGAGATCTAGCAGCGGCAATGGAATGATACAACTATGATTACTGATATCTTTTGTCGATTGATGGACACAGTTCAAGATAGGGGAGCTCGGAAGGGGAAGTATAATAACCCCCGAATATTCTAAAGTGGCTAGCAGATACAATTCGCGATTACCATTGTCAATTATCACAATCGGCACCTGATAGGACGACCCAATTGGATTGTTATGTGAGGAAAGGAAGCCATCTGCGACAACTCTATTCAATTTCATCAAACGTACTCCAATAGGCGAATACGAATGTGGCCATACGATGGTATATGAAGAGGGTTTTTAGGATTGCACTGGAGAGTTTTATTTGTAGCCGGGATTCTAAGGATCCATGGGGTTACCGGACGATGGACCGTCTGGGCACTCTCAGAAAACCAGTGGATTCCGCATGTATTTAAAGCGCAAAGAGTTTGAATTGATATGTCATATCCCCACGTGGGAATGGACAGTACTTGGTTGTCAGACAGTCCCAATTGGGTGTGATAAGTATGTAATTTGCTTAGTGAGCTTATTCGTACACATGGTGGCAGCCGCAGTGGATACACTGTGTCAGCTGGAGACTAATAGGAGTTGCCTTGGTACCAGGCCAGGAATCCTAACATCGACTTGCAAAGCATTCAACTTTTGGCTCTTCAACCCCAGGGTGAGCAGAAGAGGTCGCAGTGGACCGGGTAGGCCATCAGGTATGCCCCGGGAATGTACCTGGACCACGGCTACGGAGGAGGTACGTTCCGAAGGTGGCTGTACCTCATATATTCAAATACTTGGAGCTACTGCTATTGATGATCAACTGGCAAGTGAGGAGGTCATTTGAACGTTCTTCCTAAGAGTGGGAGTTTGTATAGGGCTGCTGGGAGTGACCGTGGAAAGCATTGCTAGTGGTGAGATAGGCACCAGGCACTGGACAGGCGAGCAGGAAGCAGCGGCGGTAGTTGGGGCAGAAGAGTGTACCAACAATGCCGACCTTGAATGACTACTACCGGTACGCCGAGACACGAAGGGAGTACTGGACGGCAGGGCTTGGCTCTTCCATGGGCGAACCGTTTTAAATCTGGGCTTCTGGATATTCCTCCTTACCACTCCATATATATCTATTATGAATGGAGAACTAACGTTTGCAGATGGAGCCGGTACCACGACCAAGATGGTGCTTACAGACACTGGAGGACTTATCCAGTGATATACGGAGATTTCATGGAAGTTTTCAGCAAAGCCAAGGTGGAGACACTCCCAGTGCATCAGTCAATAGACTATGCAATTGATTTGGAACCCGGCTACAAATTGCCATATGGGCGGATTTACAATTTATCGGAGTTGAGTTGAGCGGTATTCACGCAATTGCGTGGATAAAGATCACGTGCTCAAGAGGCCGGATCATGCATTTGGATTTGGACTTAATGATCCCATGCCATATGGACGGATCAATGAGTTGGTATTTTCTTACGATGGACGATATGTCACCGGATGGATTATGGGACTGCGATGAAGAGTCAATGGAAGACGGACATTATGGAGGTTAGTAAATATGACCTTTAGAGGGCTTACAGAGCTACAGGAGCAGTCA
>Ga0307514_10000245_pt1 | contig 140967 bp, 147 predicted proteins | sample 16_EM_MG_FD_203088 | JGI IMG/M metagenome (GOLD analysis project Ga0307514, IMG submission 203088) | Populus trichocarpa ectomycorrhiza microbial communities from riparian zone in the Pacific Northwest, United States - 16_EM | ecosystem: Host-associated > Plants > Roots > Unclassified...
CTCGTGACTGATATGAACCCCCGCTAAAGAGCATATCACCTGAGCAATACTTGCGAGCCTCAGCGTGGTATGCGCTGTCGGGCGTCCTACAAGTCCCAGTATCACTGCCAGAGGAGAACCCCTAACAGTTGTGCAAGCTTGTGTATAATCGATGTCTCAAGGGATTAAATAGTTAAGAATATTCTTGAAATCAATGGAACAGTTCAAAAAACCGTCGAAACAATTAAAATCTAGATGACCAACGTGAAAGAAACAAGTGCAATAAATTAGCTTAAATGACTAAACACGTTTTGAGATGTCGCGACGACGCGATCACATCATTGAACGCTTCGAAGCATGGTGGAAGATTGCAAATAAGTCGCTCGGATTATTTGTGGAGAATGTGGAGAACGATCGGTGCGTGGGGTCCATTTTCGGAAACCAATTTCACTTTTTGCTGATGTCGGCCAGGCCCTCTTAGCGCCAGGTGATAACTTGCCACGATCCCCTCAGGTTATCGTGTCCCTGCACTGTGGTTTGAAAGCTTTACGCTCCTGATTAAAATCAGGCCATCCATTGCATGATATCAGCTTATCGTTACTTAACTCAGACATCCCTTGCAAATGTACGAGCCGGTAGTTGGAACATCTACCAATCAAATTGATAATGCTTATCGCCTCTTAAATCCCTCATGAGAATGAGTTATTTAATTGTGTCATAGATTTAATCGGCAACCAACTAATACTATGCCAACGTAGATTAATGATGAGTAAGCTCGTATGCAATAGGAGGTTACATTGCGATCCAGACTTCTCGGGTCAACGAGAAGTGCTCGCTCTAGGCCAATGTCCATGTCGTTAATCCCTCAGTTACGTCATGCTAAGGTCAAGACTTTTCTCTAGACCAGAACATGCCTCTCCGGGTCCTAACCCGTTATGGGTAGGGGAGAAGAGTCCTCATAATTGCGTTTGACTGTCAACTGCCGTGCATGATTACCATGGATGTCCCGCAAAGTATCCGAGCGTGAACGAAGTACCCTTACTTCGCGTGACTAACATGAACTCCCACTAAAGAGCATATTACTGACCACTTGTTTGTTACTAGCATAGGTGTTATGCATAATGTTATTATGTATGCGTCCTTGTGACATCCAATCAAGTATCATTATCGCTGCTCGGGGAGAACCCCTAACATCACCCACTTCTCTAAGACCGGTGACCTCAACGGTGCTATGTCCAAAACAAAACAATAAACGAAAATCAAAATAACAATTGAAATCCCATAACTTTCATACGATCTCCTCATGTTTACTTCCTTCTTCTCATAATCCTTTTCTTCTTAACCGCCTTAAACCTTCCGTCTCTTTCTTCCACAGGATTCTTATTTTAATACTCTTCCAACAACCTCATATCATTGTCCGCCACATTTTCGTATATTTCCCACGTATTTTCCTCATGTGTGTAATCTTTCCACTTAACTAAAAACACGTGTCATTTGGAATTATCGTCCAAAGGTCGGGCTGCGATTATCAATTCCATAACCCTGTCATTACCATCTGCTTCGATTTCAATTACTTGGTTTTTCGGGTCTTCGCCTCGGTATCATTCCAGTAATTCTATATTGAAGACCAGATGTATCTTCCACGAGTCTGGCAATTCCAACTTGCAATGCTGAAGATTACTCCCGACCGATAAGATTTTACAGGGTCCGAGCATTCTGTCTTCCGGTTTCTTGCACCTCTACTTCGCCCTAATATTCCGTCCGTTAAGCATTACCAATTCTCCCTTTTTCAATAGTTCCATTGTCTTCCTTCGCTTATTATAGTGCTTCTGCATCATCTCCACTGAATTGGCCAACTGCTTTCTAAGCATCTCGTGCACACTAGTCATGTAGTGTCCGTATAACTCACATGCCGGATTTCTGAACTGGATCTTTGTAGGCCAGGTGGTGTGTGGTTCGAATCCATAATTTGCATAAAAAGGGAATATCTTCGTCGATGAGTGCTTCAAATTATTATAGGCATATTCTGCCATTGCTAACATAGAGGCGCAATCTTTCTGTTCATAGTTGCGATAGGATCGCAAATATGACTCGATTACTTGATTGATCCGTTCTGTTTGGCCATCTGTTTGTGGATGGTAAGCAGTTGACATGCTACACTGTATCCCTAGATAATTATATAGGTCCGTAAAAAAACTCCCCGTTAATGTTGAATCCCTATCCAATACTACGTCCTCTGGGAATCCGTGATATTTCCATATGTTTTCCAAATAGGCTTTGGCTACTGTCGGTGAGTCTTTCTTTTTAATTGGGATAAAATGCGCCATCTTGGTAAACCGATCTACCACCACGAGAATTATTGTGGCTCCCTTGAATCCCGGAAGGTCGGTAATAAAGTCTGTGCTAATATGCATCCATGGTTTGCATGCTAACTCCAAATGATGAAGGAGGGCATGTTTTGCATGCCTTGGAGCCTTTGTTCTTTGGCATGTATCGCACTCATTGTAGTACTTCCGAATGTCGCATTCCATATTTGTCCAATATAAATTCCTTGTAACCAATTCCAACGTTCTTTCTCTGCCGAAATGTCCAGCTACCTTCGAATCGTGCTCCGACTTAATTATTCGTTGCCCTAGGCCCTCAGGTACGTAAATCCTATTATTTCAACACAGCAATTCATTTGACATTGAAAAGCTTTTGTCGATATTTCCTCTGGTTGAAACTTGCTTGCATAGCTCTCTATATCTGTCGTCTAGTATAACTTTTTCCTTAATCCTCTCTCTTGCTTCCGGTAACAGTTGTTCTACTTCTATTGCTGATATTTGAATTGATTCAAAATTGTCATCGAGATCTAATTCCATAGCCCCAACTTCTAACCATTGTTCTTTGCGTAACATTGTTTGGTTCGTTGCGGAAGTTGTACCCCCTTCTTTAGAGGTGAACGCCAGGCACCTAGAAAGTATATCTGCTTTGGCATTGGAGGAACCCATCCTATAAAACAGCTCGAAATTGTATTGCTTAAGATTCTCGGCCCACCTGGATTTTCTTCAATTGAGCAATATGGCTGTTTGAAAGTACGTGAGGTTTTAATGGTCCGAAAAAATTGTTGTTTTATGTTCGGCGCCTTGAAGATAATGCCGATTTTTCCGCAGGGAAAATACTACTGCTAGCATTTCTTTGTCGTAGACATCGTAATTTAGTTCCGCCAGATAAATTTTCCTTGACACAAATATAACGGGATGAATCTTGCCATCCTCAAATTTTTGCAATAATATACCAGCTATCGTGAAATCAGACACATCTGTTTCTAGCAAAGCTGGTCTATCCGGATGATAATGTCTGAGTATTGGGGTTTTTCCGGAAGTAAATAATATCGTGATTTTTAAGAAAGCTGCTTCCTGAGCCTCTCCCCAATTGAACTTGGTATCTTGTCGAAGTAAATCCGTAATTGGCAATACTATTGCTGAAAAATTATGGATAAACCTTCGATAAAAGTTCCACAAGCCTAGCAGTTGTTGAACTTACTTCCTGGATTTTGGTCTGGGCCAATCGATGATTGCCTTTGCATTATCAGGATCCATGCCCAATCCTGAACCACTAACGATGAACCCCAGGAATGAGGTTTCAGAAACATTGAAAACACACTTGTCTATTTCGATGCACAGATGGTTATCTATCAAAAGCTGGAATACCTTCGAAACCTGCTTGTGGTGTTTCTCAAGTGACCCCTCGGTAGCTATCAGTATATCGTGGATATAAGCTACAACAACCATCCCATCGTCGTTATCAACATGAACGTCGGTTTCAATAACTAGTTCTAACCCCAACAAAGGTCGTGGAACTTTGTTAATGTCTCTTTGGAAGGTTGCAGGTGCATTGCAAAGTCCGAAAGGCATAACTAAATATTCGTATAGACCAAACTTAGTACGGAAGGCCGTAAACTTCTCATAACCAAGTGCCATCATTATTAAGTAAAACCCCGACTTTAGATCGACATTGGAAATATGGGTAGCTCCGGAAACTCGAGCTGAAAGTTCTTCCATCATTGGTAATGGTGTCCTGTCCTTCTTTGTATAATCATTTAGATGTCGATAATCAATACAAAGGCGTAGGCCAGATCTGTTATGCTTGGGTACGAATAATATAGGACTTCCCACCGTACTACTAGAAGGTCAGATTTTACCCTCCCTTATCATAGTATGCAGGTATTTAACCAACAGTTTTTCTTCTTCTTGCGAAAGTTGATAAATTGTTCCCATTCGTAACTTATCTTCTGGATCTAGTAACTCAATCCTATGGTCGCAGCCTTTATTATCTCGTAGTTTCTCTGATTCCTTGGGATCGAATAACAGTAGAAACTTATGATAGTGCGCAGGTATTTTCTGAGCCACTGAAGGGTTGCTCATAACTATTGCGCCGGTAGGAATGGCATTATCGTTAATTGCGGTCCGTTTGTCGTACGTGATCGCATATTCCGGGTCGATTTTCCCATGATTGTAGCACTTGGGCTGACAATGAGGAAAGTGAAGATGACTTGTAGTTGTTCCTCTATCCTTATGCTTTTCTAAGTACCACGCCGGTATTAAGGCATTATAATCCCCTGAAGTCTGTATTACTTCAAAAGCATGGTCTTCCTCGTTATAAGACCAATGATTACCGAACGATAATCCCAATGGAACCATAAACAAATTCTCGGTTTTGAGGCTGGTTCCCAAGACATCTCCTGACTTAATTGGCTTGGGTCTTTTAACAACAGGTATTGAAAAGGCCTTTGCAGCTTCGGGTGATATAATGAAAGAAGTACTTCCCAAATCAAGCATACATCTCAAGGCGAAGTATTTGACATTGTAGTCGATAAAAAATCGGTAGATTGGTCATTTCGCGATTTTTGTAGATGACACTCTGCGGACTTTCGGATGAAGAGCTGGTTGATAGTAAACGAAGTCAGTAGATGTATTAATTCTTTTTGGTTTTCTTTCCAAAGGTTCTGAAGCTTTGCGTTTCGACATTGCTATCCTTTCAACAATAGCGTAACCACAATGGGTTGAGAGATAAAGTATGCTGGGTGATGTTTGTATATAATTGTTTGTTTTCGTAGGTCGTATTTCCTTACAGACCAGCCATTTCGATCTTCCAATCATCCTCAGAGGAAAAATAAAACAAAAAGGAAACGGTGTATTATCAAGATAGGTGTGTTAAAGCATTAATTTTCGACCTTCAAGCTTAATGTGGCTTGCATATCTGAATCCGAATCAAGTGGTGAATCCCACCTATTCCTTTCTTCTTTTTCTTCTGAATGTTGCAGTTCTTCCTCATCCAAATACTCAGCTTCCGATTCCTCCTCTGATTCTTCTTCTGACTCCTCTGAATCTGACGTATTGGAATCTGAATCCTCCTCTTCGCTGCTACTCAATTCCATCCCGGCTACCTTCATTTTTTGATACTCCTTAGCCTTTAGGTAGCTCGCCATTCCTTTATCCAGCTTAATTGGCCTAATGCAATCCTTAACCCTGTGGTTTCCTTTCCTATCCAAGGGCCATGCACATCTGAGGCATTCTCCCGCTGCCTTTCGTCACTTGATTTCTGAAGGTTCTATTCCTTCAGTTGTGGTATAATCCTTTTTTGACTTACGATCCGAACCATCCCGTCTAAATTTTTTCTGTTCCAATTGAGACCCACCTCTTTTGTCACGGTTCTTCCGATGGAATTCTTCTGTTCTATCCTTGGTTCGTTCAAGCTTTGGATATTTTTTATCGTATGATTTCAAAGTGGCCTTAAGCCCAAGGTTCTTTCTTGCAGCTTCCCACTTTTCCACAGTTCCTCCTGCGTTAGTGATGATTGCAATAATTTCTTGGTCAGTTTTCCCCGTTAAATCCACAGTATGCATCTGTTCAATGATTTTCTGAGGTAACCTCTCCAGGATCATTTTCTTTAATGCCGCGCCAGTAACCATAGCCTTATCATTAACGGTTTGGATTTTGGTACACATCTCCCGTATGCAACCCTCATACCGGACTTTCTCGAGGTCTGCATATGCTTCATTCTTTGCGTCTTTATCCTCGAACCAAAGCTTAAGCGCGTTGACATAGCCTGTCATTGATTTCGGGTGTATGCCGGCCAAAGTTTCTTTAAGACACTGGATATGCCATGATGCCGCGTAACTTTCCATCAAGGATCCTATCCAGTCAATGGTTCGCTTGTTCTTTGGAAATTTCTCCGGCTGGTCTTCTATGTTGACCTGAACTAGTACCCACCAGGTATCAAAGTCTTTGCCTGCATTTCCATAGAACTTTTTAGGTTCTTTTATTTTAATGGGTTTGGCAAATTCCAATTCTTTAATTCATCTTTGTCTCCGAGCCATTCGCCTACCTCCGGTCCCTCCATGATCACATGGTGGTGGATCTGGTGGTGGTGGTGGATCTCCTGCTGCTCCTCCGCCTGCTCCTCCGGCCGCTCCGTCATCTACTCCTCCGGCCACTCCGCGGTCTGTTCCTCCGGCCGCTCCGCGGTCTGTTCCTCTGGCCGCTCCGGCTTCTGCTCCTCCGGCCGCTCAGCCGTCTACTCCTCCGGCCGCTCTGCCGTCTGCTCCTCCGGCCGCTCTGCCGTCTGCTCCTCCGGCCGCTCTGCCGTCTGCTCCTCTGGCCTCTCGACCATCTGCTCCTCCGGCTACTCCGCTGGCAGCTCTTTCGGCTGCTCCTTCGCTTCCTGCTCTGCCTCGTATTCTTCCAAGCCAAGTGGATGCACTTTCAGTATCCCGTAGACTGGACACCAATGGCGATTAGAAGGTGGCAAGTCGATGAGGATGCATATATTGTTGAGTTCTTGATGTTCCCGCTACACTTTGTCGGAACTCGAAAGGGGTAGATTCGGAGAATTTACACTGCCTCATAGCTGTTGTCAACTCAGTATTAATTTCCTCGACCTGGGCCAAATTCTCATCCGTCACTACCTGATGCTGGCGCAGCTCTCTTTTTGACGGAATACCCTTCATGGATTCCATTATGGTGGCTAACACTTTATTCACTTCATCTATCCTGTTGGATAGAATTTCCATCGTTTTCTGAACGGCCTGAACCGAAGTTTTTACCGCAAAAACCTGAAGACCATTGTCGATGATCTTCTTATTCTGGGCCTCTAATTCCTGTCGTATCCCCACGAATAAATCAGTAGCCTCTCCTACTATCTGATTATCCTGGTCCTGCAAAACATGAATACCTGACCGTATTTCTTCCAGTATTGCTAGCTGGAACTGCATCATGGATCCGACCCCCTGAACTTTGGAATCAATCCTAACTTTTTCTGTTTGAAGTCGGCTTTCCATAATTATTATCCCATTTTTTAAGGAATCAAATTCCTCTTCCAAAACGTCCTTCTCTTCGTTACATGCCTGTATAACATGGACGGTTTGTTGAGCGAGTTCCGATAATTGCTTTTGCACTAAGTTGGTATTCGCCTCGGTCATTACCACTTCTCCCTGGCCGCTCCGTGTCTCGTCGGGTTCTTCTTGACTCTTTAGTAGCAAGTATTCCCTTCGGGCATGCTCCATTCTTCTTTGGTACTCTTGGCACCATTCTGGGATAGCCCTTCCCGCTGGGGATCGGGGTTTCTCTATCCTTGAGCTGCTGGGCGCTTGGGCCCGGCTGGTGAATGTTAACCTCTGTCTGGGGGTTGCCATCCCTAACTAAATGACTATAATCCAGTGGTGGAATTAGTCTGGTTAATTCGACCGTTACCTCGTCCCTGTGTGGACAACTATTAAGCTGACAATGGTCGATGCAATACCGCTGCAAAATATAAGACTCCCTTCCGTTTATTCTGCCCAAATGTTTATAAGCGTAACACTCCGACAAGAAGTTACACTTCTGGCAGATAACTGCGGGACTTTTTTCCTCAATATTGTGTAACTGGCAGCTGACGCAGAAGCAGTTCTGTCTGCGGCAATGTAGGCTGCAAGTCCTCTGACCCAAATAAATACTACAGAAGTTGTCTTCACACCTCTGGCACTCCAAACTCATATATGTTACTGATCGTTGGTTTGTTAACAATGATAAGATGAAGTTTGGGATCGTTTGGGTATCGTATAAAATGTGCTCCGACTTTAGAGAGTTCCTTATATAAATTGAGTAACTCTGGTGTCATGTAGTCAAAGCTGTATGTCGTATAATCCACTCTCAGATAACAGTGTAGAGTACTTAAAATATTATACTGTTACAGGGGTGTTTAGATCCCAATAATCAATACAATATTTATTAGATCTAAGTACAGCCGCCTATCAGATGATCTCTTTCTCTCCTCGTCTTATCCTAAGACTCAACCTCTTGTACCGTTATACAAGAGCTACCTAGATTAAATCTCCTCCAGTGCCCATCGCCGATATACAGCAAGATTACACTTCCCCTTCGTGCAACCACTCTTCTGCAAACTCCTCGAATGGTGGTGCGCCGGTATTCAAGTACCGCAATACCAGGCAGTCGATATTCTCAAGTTCCCAGAAACAAAAAACCACTCAGTAGGTGTGGGTTAAACGTGCTTCGGCCAGCTGAGAGAGTAACTCTCCGAATAAGACGACATTTTGTTGCAGAGCGTATTCGGATGATGTCAAGTGTCGACCAGACATAGGTCGCTTGGTCACGTAGGTGAATTAGAGAAGTAATTGTGAAAATATATAGAATTCTTAATAATATTTTAAGATCGTCTTCGGTGTTCTCTGAAAGCTAATCTTGTGGATGATGTCCCCTTATTCCTTCAACCATCGCTGGCTCTTTATAGGCAACGCTCTTCCTCAGATGTGATAGCGTTATCTCGGCCACGCCCTCTTAGCGCCTGGTGATAACTTGCCACGATCCCCTCAGGTTATCGCGTCCCTGCAATGTGGTTTGAAAGCATTACTCACCTGATTAATATCAGGCTATCCATCGCATGATATCAGCGTATCCTTACTTAACTCAGACATCCATTGCAAACGTACGAGCCGGTAGTTGGAACATCTACCAATCAAATTGATAATGCTTATCGCCTCTTGAATCCCTTATGCCAAAGAGTTATTTAATTGACTCATAGATTTAATCGGCAACCAACCAATACTATGCCAACGTAGATTAATGACGCGTAAGCTCGTATGCGATACGAGGTTACATTGCAATACAGACTTCTCGGGTCAACGAAAAGTGCTTGCTCTAGGCCAATGCCTATGTCATTAATCCCTCAGTTACATCATGCTAAGGTCGAGACTGTTCTCTAAACCAGAACGTTTCTCTCTGGGTTCTAGCCCGTTACAGGTAGGGGAGAAGAGTCCTCTTGATTGCGTTTGACTGTCAACTGCCATGCATGATTACCATGGATGTCCCGCAAAGTATCCGGGCGTGAACGAAGTACCCTTCCTTGGCACTACTAACATGAACTCCCACTAAAGAGCATATTACTGACCACTTGTTTGTCACTAGCATAGGTGTTATGCATAATTTCATTATGTATGCGTCCTTGTGACATCCAATCAAGTATCATTATCGCTGCTCGGGGAGAACCCCTAACAATTAGAAACTGCAGAACATGCAAAAACGTATTATTAGTTGTTAAAATGCGATTTTGATAATGTACTATTAACACACCACGAAAACAAGAGCCTTATATGACTCTATACATGGACTTGCTGCACGACCTGCTGATATCCCGCCCAATTCAGACAGGTTGGGAGATTGAATAGGTACCGCATGTTAGGTTTCGTTTTGGCACATAGTCCATGGAACGCAATATCAATCCTCGAGCTACGACGGTCATACAATGCATTACGAAGCAAGTTGGTGTTACCGTGAGCCAGCACCCTGAGTAATATTTGCCGGAGGGAATACACACTGACAGTAGATGCAATTAAGAAGCAATTGCCGTCAAGAAACAAAGTTAGTTTAACTTTGGACGGATGGACATCAATGAACAAATTAGAAATAACGTCGGTCATTACTTACTATATGGATTGAAATTGGGCTGTGCAAGAAGTACAACTGGCATTGGATGAGGTTGATAGCCCATTCTTTTCCTATTTCGAAAGCTCATTAAGGTTTACAGGTCAAGGGTCAGCATACGGGAGCAAGGCTAGCCGGACGTTTACAGGAAGTTCTTGATCGTTTCGAACTGACTGACAGCCGTTTAATTGGAATTACAACTGACAATGCTTTCTTAAATCATTGGATGACTCGCGAACTACAAACTACCCTTGAGGCCTCCGGAATCGAGTGGCTCGCATTGAGAAACCACATACCATGCATGGCGCATGTCATTCAGCTTGCTTTGGGTGCATTCATGAGCAGTCTGGGTGTAAAAGGCTGCACCAAGTCTTGGGAAGCCCATGAGTGCGATCAGCAATTTGGAGAGAATGAAAGCACAGACATTGGGAAGAGTCAAAGACTTCGAAAAGAGGGCAATGCTAGAATCCATAAGGTGTCGGCCATGAGACCAGGTTTAGCAAAGATAATTGAGAAAGTACGTATTTCAATATATTATGAAAGTGCTGAAACTGACCTTCCTATAGCAGAGAATGCTTGCTGTATAGATTACGCTGATACCTGGACGTCGAAACGAGTTCATTGACTGTCAAAAAGCCAAAGTCCGGCTCGCAGTACTACCAATTATGGATGTGAAGACACGTTGGAACTCGACACTGGAGTTGATCGAGCGCGCCTACCAATTGCGTGAATTCACACGCGAGCGGCTTAAAAACCCAAAATATAATGATTACTGGCCACTCTTCACAACTCAGCATGTGTGGACTGTTGTCAAGTATGTCATGGAGGTTTTACGGCCATTCCAGTACTGGACCCTGTGGATGTCGAAATGGCATACCGTTACTCTGCATCACGTCATTACTGTCTACAATTCCATGTTTGATCACATGGATGGCGTGATGCGAGCTTTGGCCAAGAACAAGACACAATGGAAGGAAGACTTATTCTTTGCTGTGAAGTGTGTGTGGCAAAAGCTGTCCAAATATTATACTGAAGTGACTCCAACAACTGGTATGCTCCATATTTCGGCACATATCCTTGATCCTTTCTGGAAGTTGCGATCGTTTAGGAAGTGGGACAAGGGAATGGATATTAATCCTGAAGACGAGACTTCTTATACTATTCAATACCAGGAGGCCTTTGGGAAGTATGTGGAGAACGAATACTGCGCGAAACATAGACGTTTGCCGGTCACTAAGTCCGATAACACACTGAACAACAATCTCAGCTCCTTCAAAATGGCTTCTAGATCTGGTCAATCTTCGTATAATCCATACAATTCGTCCAGCGATGACGAAGAATACTTAATGCGTAACAATGTGGCGAAAACGACACCCGGACGAAGTGATCGTGCAGCACGTTTATTGTCAGCCGCAAGGCTCTACTTGAATTCACCTTCTGAATTACCACAGAACTGGGGGCAAATTAATCCGAATCTTAATGATTACCCGTCCGACCCAATGGAGATTAGTAGTACATTTTGGTTACCGGCTATCACCGACTGGTGGCGGCAGCAAGAAGAAATGCACTCAAAGACTGCCGATCTCTCCAATGTGGCATGCGACATATTCTCTATCATACATCACGGTGTCGGAGCGGAGGCCAGTTTTTCCCTTGGGCGAGATGTGATCAGGTGGAGGCAGTCGAAAACCACTGGCGAGACTCTTCACGAAAAAGTGGTAGTAAGGCAGTTTGCTCAAGCCAATAGCGGATTACTGGCTGGCGACGACCCAGTATTGGATCCAAGCAGTACGGATAACTACATGGAGATGAAGAGAGAGGCGGAGGAAAAGAAGTTGCAAAGAATGGCCAAGGTCCACGACTTTTTGGAGATGTGGCAGGGTAGCCAAACCCTACAAGCTACTCAGAAGGAATCTCGTGCTCAAAATAAACAGATGACTGCCATAGGATACATCTCAGATACTGAAGAGATCGTCAAAGCATCATGGTCAAACTTTCATCATGATGGTGCGGCTGCATTTAAATTGTCGGAAAAATCACCTGTGCCACCAGCTTTGTCTGCAAAGGACCTCCCTGGAGGATAAACTCAAGTATTGAATGTCCGTCGAATCAAACGAATTGACCACCATCCTACTGAAAGCGATGTGGATAGCTCTCCTGAAAGCATTTCAGACACTGAAAATTGGCTTTACTGGAATGGGGACTTGGATAATCCAAACGACAGCGAAGACGACTGGGAGGCAGACAATGAATCAGATATGGAACTGGACAATGGCAGTGAGGATTCAGAAACCCCGGAGGTGCGGAATGTGAGTATGGCACCGAATGTTCCTGGATTGATTCGGCCTATACGACGATCAAAGAAGAAAGTTGAAAAGATGTTGCTGACGGTCAATATAATGGAAACAAGGAGGAATAAGGGGATCAAGAAAAAGTAGGACAGAATGCGTCAATGTATTATCACCAAGTTCATTATGTAGTTTGACCGAGATTTTTATTTAGAGAATTATTGTGGAAGAATATTGACCAGTCGCGACAGCATATTGGTTAATAAACAAACCTGTAGCGGGCAATATGCATTATTTGGCATAACATATAAATTTTAACCGAATGAGAGCGACAACAGCTAGAATATTACTGGGCTCGGCTTTGCCATCGAGCCAAGTCCTGATCACGCTGAAAGGCATCCACAAAGTTCAAATATTTAAGATTGCAATTATGAATGGCAGCAGATCTTGACTTGACCGTACATTAAAATGAGCGTCAATGGAGCGTCAACGATTTTCAGTCTTGTAAGTACGGTAATTGAATGGTGACATGGTCGGAACTATCCATAACCAACATACTGGCGGCCTTTCTTGGCAAAAGAGTAAGCGACACGATCACTGCCCCATTCTGAAAATGAGCTTCAATGGAGCGTCAACAATTTTTGGCTCTGCATCTTGGGTAACCTAAGTGCCAATTGGTTGCAGCCATTCATAAACGAGGTATTGGCTGCCTTCCAAATCAAAAATAATAGTATTATGCTCTCTGCCCCATCCTAAAAATGAGCGTCAACGGAGCGTCAACGATTTTTAGTCTTGTAAGTATGGTAATTGAAAAGTGACCTGGTCACTGCTATCCATAACCGACATAATGGCAGCCTTCCTTGGAAAAACAGCATCCAACATGGTCACTGCCCCATTCTGAACATGAGCGTCAATGGAGCGTCAACGATTTTTGCCTGTGCATCTTGTGTAACCTAAGTGGCGATTGGTTGCAGCCATTCATAAACGAGGTATTGGCTGCCTTTCAAATTCAAAAGAATACCGACATGCTCCCTGTCCCATCCTGAAAATGAGCGTCAATGGAGTGTCAAGGATTATTGGTGTTGGATCTTGGGTAATCTAAGTGTCACAATGTGGTAATAATTCATAGACAATGTCGTGGCAGCCTTTTCATTTGACACAACGCATGACACATACGTTACCCCATCATGAAACTGAGCGTCAACAGAGCGTCAACATTATTTGGTCTTGCATATTGGGTAATCAAGGCTTTGTGCACATAGGTGCACTCATAACAGAACTATTGACTGCCTTTATAGCCAAAAATGCAATGGATAGAAGGCAAAACACATATTCCAAAATAATCAATGTTGCAAATTGCAAAACATCCAAAAAGAGATTATTGGCTGTCAAATACCTAATTTTAATAATGTACAATTATCCAACTGCAAAAACAAAAACATTATATAAATCTACAGATGGACCCGCTGGGCGACCTGCTGACAACCCGTCCAATCCAGACGGGTTGGGAGATTTGCATCGAACCTTACCCGAATTGACAGTTCAGGTGTGTTGACAACCCGGACCGCCAATTTGGCAACGGTACGGTTCTGACCCGGATCTGGACCCGAAGTGATGGTCCGGAACCGTTGCTAACACTAGTGCAGGCTTTCAATCACAAGTAGGCTTACAGGCAGACTTGCAGTGATAGTGTGTATAGTACCAGTATAATAGAGAAGACTGTCTGCAGTAAAGATAGGTATAGGTCTCTCTCTGGCTGGTAGCCCTATATAGTTCAATTGGCCCATGTGCACATCTCTATGAATTCACTATAGGGGACTATAGGCTGAGTGTCATGCAGAGTTAATGGGATGCTTGCTATAAGCTGTAGGTGTATACATAGTGCAGTCTGTAGTTGATTTGCACCTTTGCTGATGATTATATATACTAGATTGCATCTATATTCAATTAAACTCTAATATGGCTATTGCAGAAGACTACAGGGAGTTATATAGCTTATGGTTCATTATATATAACAAAATAACCTTTTTCCAATGTATATAACTGTATACTTTATACTACTCTGTATACAATTTCTATATGATAGCTTGTAGCAAAATAATAGAAAGAATACTCTATAGAAATACCTCTAATTTAGTGTGTTTTGAAGTCAATTCATTCAATATCCCAATTTACAATACAAGTCTATCTTCAATAGTCTTAATTGATTGTAATAGAATCAAACATTAAATGTGACTTTTTCTATCTATCTATCCCCTGATACAATTATAGAACAGTATGAAGCAGTTTCCACTCACATTACTATTAGTTTAAGCTTATTAAATGGTACTTGACTTTTGATAGTTTGGATTATAAATTAGTTAGTTTCCCAGCAATTTCACCATGTTTGACTTGCATTGTCTAACCCAGATAGTATGATAATTTCTTCAACCGTAACCACTACCCGGCCGATATTCGAAGCTGTGTGCCATTAGTGCTTGGTATATTAAACTTCACCACCTCCTGTAACTCCGGAATTGTGACATGGTCGGGTTATTTTGGGTGAAAGTTACTGCCATTACCCGCTAATACGCGTGGCTTGTGTGAACTGGATTCCGGTCAGGACTTGGTGGATTTGAGATTAGAAACGCAAACACCTCAACAGAATTATTTTCGTAATACAATCGTCTTGATTGAGCGAAAGTTGGAGTTGGTATAGGTCACTGGATATCATCTAAGAGTCTGGATCCAGCTAATACTTCCATTGCTCATTATAAAATCAAAACAAAGACATGAATCAGCGCCGTCTAGTCTGTCCGAAACCCGTTGTCTCATGCCTTGAAGCGCTCGCCGAACTACTTTCCGCAAAGTTCGAACCAGCGCTAAACGAGCCACTCGGCCTTGAAGGTCTGTACTCATAGCTAGCATTTTCATCCCGATTTCTGTTGCCCACGAGATAACTGCCAGCCGCACCGGCAGCCATCCCGGTCCAGAACCCGGGCCGCCATCCTTGCTCAGTAGCACCTGAAAAAGTCGACTTATATCTTGAATGTTGAGGGTCATAAGGTGGAGGGGGGTCATCGTTGCCTCCTCCTCCAAACCAGGGACGGCCATTACCCCGTCCCGCTGTTGGACCACGCCTTGGACCTTGAGGGATGTTACGGGCAGTGTAGGCGCAATAAATGAAAATTACAACTGCCCAGAATATTATTAAGACTGATAGCCACCAATTGCCTGGATGTACATGGTCAGCTGCTGGAGGACAAACATCACCGGGAAGCGGTTAGAATACTATCAGCTCTAGCAACCTTACGGAAGGTAGAAAATGACCCTCCATATTTCTCATAGCCAGCATCTGTAAGGGCCAGGCGATACTCCACACCACAGGAACCTTGTACTACTGTCAGAATCGTCATAACTCAGTTCTACTTAGGGGCACGGGCAACCTACCTTTCAAGATATAGGGATCATCTGGCCCGCTATATCCTTCGCACAGAACATCCGTAGACCCAAGTTTGAAGTACTTTGGTACATCTGCCGTGCAACTCCAACTTACATCCTCATCTCCATAATCACTACCCATATTGGTGCATCGCATAACATCAACCTCATAAAGCCCCTTTCCGTCACCTCCCACGCATTTCAGTTGCTGTATAGGAGACAATCTCCGACCGGTAGTGACCTGGTCATTTCTGAGCGTTAATGTCTTGATTTTGGATAGTAACACCTTGTCACTGCGTCCAGCATCAGAGTACTCAGCGAACAGCCCTAGCAGAGCTAAGAGTATGGGGTAGAAAGAGTTGGGCTTCATAATCACGGATGGCAGAGCTAGATAAATCTGAAACCTTCCCAGAATATGGAGTGATTCGCAATTGAAACGGGGGTGTACCTAGATTGATCCCGGAGGACGTGTGAGGTCGAACGAAGGCTTTGCGGGAGGCTCCGAGTAAACAAGCCACGGTTCCATTCGTGTTGCGACAAGGAAGCGCCCGCCTTATCCCTCCCTCACTTCAACTTCTAGGGCTGAAAACATGGTGAGAATTACAACCCTCATGATACAACCCTTATCACACTGCTAACAATTATCCCTAGACACCCCGAATTTTTATGGAGCTAGGTCGACGTTATCGCCGCGCTGTGGTCGATGCTTGGGACCAGGCTCAATCAACAAAAAAATACGCTGCTGCCGCGGCGCAGGGTCGAGTTTCTGGCTCTGAAGTTTGCCTGGGGACGAATCAATTGACACTAAGCGAAGCTTGTCGGATTCTAAACGTCAAACCCCTTCAAGGCGGCAAGACAGATATGAACATTATCATGGAGCGGTTCAAAAGCCTGTACGATGTGAACGAATCCGATAGTGGGGGCAGTTTTTATCTACAAAGCAAGATTCTGAGAGCTAGAGAAAGGATAGAGGCCGAGGTTAGAAAGGCAGAGGAGGAGGCTGAACGGGAAGAAGAGGTTCAGACAGGTTGGAAACCGAAGCTCTTCCGTTGACAAGCCCCCGTGAATGGTATTCAGTCACGATCCGGTCATTGTGGCGGATTATAGGCATTGTGAGTAGTCTCATGGGACAACTCATGCATTGCAGGAACGAGAAAGGCGGATAAACACAAATTGAGAAGTTCCTAGGGTGACTCCATCGTACATACTACTCTAAAAAGATGTTTGAACAGTTGCTTTAAATAGTGGCATTAATTTGCATTCAAACATGATCAATGCGAAATAGTAAATGAACAATCGGAGCACTGAAAAGTTACTCCTGAAGACCGCAGCACATCCGGCCTACAACAGCTAATACAAGCTCGGACACAAGAAAAAAATGCCGTCGACAACTTATATCACATAGCATACTTATGAAGCGCCTGCAATGCTGAGGTCACGGATTTCCTGGAGGACTTGCTCCACCCTCTGATCCAGGTGGCCTTGCGCATATTGTTCACGAGTGTCGGGATCGAGATATTGCTGTACCTGGGCCATACGCGAATACGCCTCGGCGCAAACTTGTATACCGGTCAGATTGCCTTATAACAGCAGTAGGAACCGAGAGCTCACATCTCAACTGAATCTTGACCAGAGCTTCGAACGAGGGATCGAGGTACGGTACACGCAAATCGATAAGCTGTGGAATTTCGCTGGTTAATTGTTCGTTTAGTGAATCGTACACGTCCCTCGCCATTGCCGCTTCCTTCTCGGTCTGTGGCCATTAATTCTGTCAGTCTCAGTCCTCAACACACCTCAATAATATATATACCCTTGGTAGCTTTGAGGGATCTTTATCCGGCTTATCTACAAGCTTTTTGACCTTTGCCCTCATCTGATCGTAATCTAATAGTTTATGGTTCCTTTTTTTAATGCATTCATTGATATCCGGGAAATATGCACAAAACCTGGATATCGGCTCTAACACTGTCGTTCTGTAAGGTCCATCTAGGGACTTGATGGTTTCTGCATCCAACTCTTCCACAGCCTGCTTGTACGAACGACTGACACCATCCCGCGTGCCAGCATCCCCATAAAAAGCGTCGATTGTCTCAGCAATCCTCATTTGTGACGCAGTCATGGCTATACAGTTGTCGATCAGTTGGAAGAGATGTAGAGAGTAGTGGAAGGGTTACACACCACGAAGGGCATCCAGATAACCCTTAGCTTCCTTTTGTAGTTTGTTGGCAGCTGCTTCCATTGTTCTGAAGCGTCTACAAGCACATATCAGTATCCTCCTTCACAACACGATGCCCATAAGTAACACCCACCGCTCTTCAACTTCATAATCGCGGTCATTTGTTTTCTCAATTTGGCCAGCTTTCATCATCACCTGGACAGTGGTCCGGTTTACCGTCTTCTTGAAGCCTAATGCCCGCTTGGTTAGCCAACGACCGAAATACAGAACTTGGAAGCTGACCCGCCCAACTCATGCTTGCGATCCGACAGCAACCTAATAGTTTATGTAAAGATGTGAGCCAAGGTTTCGGAGGAATTTCGAGGTGTTTGGTTTAAGGTAGAGTAGGCGGGAAAAGAGTTGCTTAGACTCCAGTCAAGAGGCTCTGCCGCGTGTACCTACGTATGCGAAGTTGGGGTATAAGTATGCCAAGACGTCGGATCAAGTGGGTAATCCCTGCATTTGGGTTTGGGAAGTAGCGCTAAAAGGTTTTCCGATTTTAGGAACCCAGTTTTGAGTACGACGTTCTAAGTCCACTTCCAACAGAAAATTCAACAGTTCCAACTCCCAGTCAACAATTAACTATTGTCAAAATGTCAGTATCCGAGGACTCTTTCGAGCAGAAAAATGCCGCCTTCATGAATTGGTTCATTGGCTCTCTCAGTGCCAAACTAAATCCTAAAGTGGCGCTGGCGGACTTGCGAACCACCGGCTCCGGTCGAGGAGTTGGTATGGCCAAATTCGTTTTTACTTCCTATTCCTTGGTCAAAACTGACGAAATCTCATATCTAGTCGCTATCTCTTCTCTTGACCAAGATGAATTGGTTTTCCGGATCCCTCGAGGAAGCATATTATCTACAGAAACGTCGGAGCTCTCGACTCTCTTGCCGGCTGATGAACTAGCCTCCCTGGATCCATGGTTGGTCAGGACCAAACTCAATGGAATATGAGGGAATTTAGTGGATTTAGGTTGTTGTACTGACTACATGCTTGCATTATATATGAAGGCACTGATACTCGTCCTCATCTTTGAAACGCGCAAATTGAGCCCATGGAAACCATACATCGACCTTCTCCCCGAAAATCTCAACTCTCTGATGTTTTGGGAACCAGAGGAGCTTTCTGCGCTGCGCGGAAGCTCTGTTCTTGACAAAATCGGCAAGGAGGATGCAGATAATGTCTTCAAGCACAAGCTATTACCTGTAGTTATGGTGAGTTGACAACTTCATTGATGTATATACATATTGTAACAGCCACCGCTAACTCAACTAACTTAGAAAAACGAAAGTATATTCTATGGAACTACTCTTACATCTGTCCCCGATGGTACTCCGTTTGAACCCCACTTTTTACGGGTAGCACACCGCATGGCTAGTGTTATTATGAGCTACAGCTTCGACCTTGCGGTCCCCGGCCATACCTCAACCAGCCCAGATACACACTCTGACGAGGAGGATGGTGCTGAAGACAATGGCCACTATAAAGCTATGGTTCCCTTAGCGGACATGCTGAACGCAGATGCAGACCGCAACAACGTTTGTCCCCTCCCAAGCACTTGCGGTTTATTTCACGCAGAGTATTATTGACCTCATCCATGATCATTAGTGTCGCCTCTTTGAAACCTCAACCAGCTTCGAAATGAAAACCATTTGCGCTGTCTCCTCGGGTTCGGAACTCTTCAACGACTATGGCCCTCTTCCTCGATCCGACCTTCTCCGCAGATACGGGTATATAACCCTGAACTACAAACAATATGATGTGGTCGAGATTAGCTCGCCTCTCATTCTCGATATCGCCGGTCCTTCCCTCACTACTGCCGACAGGGCAGCTAGAATTGAATTCCTCCTCGATGAAGGCATTCTCAGCGACTCGTTTGACTTGGACCATACTTTGGATATCCCAGAAGAGATGCTAGTAATTATACACACACTTCTTCTCTCCTCCGCCGAGTTTGAACGCTACCGAGACACTGGAAAGCTACCAAAGCCCTTATTTACAGAAGATGTTGCTCTAATATTAACCGCCGTTTTGGAAGCCAGGTTGAAGGATTATCCTACTACTGTCGAGGAAGACCAACAGCTTTTGGCAGAGAGTCAGGTCCAGAGGAGGGAACGGGCTGCGGTAGAGGTTAGACTGGGGGAGAAGCACATCTTGGTTGGTGTTTCTCATCGTCTGAAACAACTGGTTTGGCGTAAGAGGCCCAGTCCTGCGGAGGAGTCTAGTCACAACAAAAGGATGAGAGCTACCTAGATATAGCCTCGTACCCCAGACCTTGTCTAATGTGTGTGGTAGTATAAAATCAACATGTGTGTGGTATACATCACATAGTAAGTTAGACTAAGTCAGATTAAGCTAGGTTAAGTCAACCTATTCCAAATTGAGAGGCAAGAAAAAGTAAAGGGAAAGGGTCTGGAGATATTACCACACTGTAAATCTGTACAATAATCATATTGTCAATATTTTGCAGTGAGATCTCTAAAGTGCTTTCTACAGATACTAAGGCTAATCCAAGAAACTCTAAAGATAATTGAATCTTTATATATATTATTGATAGAGAATTAGAGTTTGTTTCGACTAGGTTTTGGTCAACACTGCTATTCACCATGAAATACCTCAAGCAGCAGAGAATGAAATTTTATGAGTTGGGATTGTACCTGCTGGCAGATATTACTATGGAGAAAAAGAAACATTTTGGATTATATGAATTCTTGATAGTGGATAAGTAGTGTTAGCAATGGTTCCAGACAATGGCTTTGGGTCAGAGTGCAGGTCAGAACTACATCAGCAAAATGTGTTTTAGTCACGGGAAGCCTCCAGAAGTGTCTGAGAGGATGTGGAGTGTGAACTTAGATGCGTCAATTTCAGGAGTATATCAGACCCTAGGAGGGCATTCCAGCCGGCCTTTGGAGTAACTGAAATCTCTGTTGCCTGATACAGGACTACCATGAGAGTGATTGTGATAAGTTTGGGAACACCTCGGTGCACCAGAGAGAACTTTGGGTGCACCTGGGAGCACCTGGGAGCGCCGACGACAAGCCTTAGAGCGCCGGTGACAAGTCTGGGAGCACCTCAAATCACAGTAGAGCAGTCTGGGAAAAACAACTTTGGGAACGCTGCTGGTGTACTTGGAAATCATAGCTACTACATATCATTCAACGATTGTTAAAACTCATGTATTCAGTTTGTATTCCCATCTATATATCTATGTATCAATGTATCTATGTATCAATATAGCTACCCATCTACACATGGTATATCTGGACTGCCAGCAGACAGGGATTGAGAGAAATTCGAGGTGCACCTGAAAGTGACGATCGAGTCAACTCACAGATACACTCTGAGGCTGTGATCGAGTGAGTTTGGAGATGCCCTTGGACGCGGTAATCAAGCGTATATTTGAAGATACACTTAGAGGCCGTGATTGAGTGAACTTAGAGATGCGCTCCGAGATCGTGATCGAGCGAGTTTGTAGCTGCACTTGAAGGCCATGATCATGCGAACTTAGAGGTCGTAATCGAGCCAGTTTCAAGATGCACTTGGAGGCCATGATCGAGCGAGTTTGGAGACCGTGATCGATCGAGTTTGGAGATGCACTAGGAGGCCATGATTGTGCGTACTTGTAGGCCATAATTGAGCGAGTTTGAACAAGTACTTGAAGGCAGTCGATGGACAGTGCGCCACATGCTGAAACTCTTTTCATCAGTTAGTTAAATCGCAACTGTGGGAATGGGACAATGTGAATTTACCGCGAGCTGTCATGGAGAGCTGGCTGATAACGGTCGATCATGTAGGGAGGCATGCCGGAAGCTGAAGCTACATTCAGGGGTCAACTAGTAATCATCAGAATAAAGGGAAGACAACCAATTTTAGGTAGATACTGTACTCAGTGTATGCTACACTCGGTGTATGCTGTACTTAGTCTATACTGTACTCAGTGTCAAATCATGATCACGACATGGAGAGATAGAGACGGATGACTTAACTTTGTGTTCTCCGATGATGGTAGAGTTGTGGACAAGAAAGAGAGAGATGGGGGATGATGATGAAAACGATGTGGAGGATACGAGCGGATATGAGAAATCAGGGGTACGACTTCCCTGATTAGGTTGGGAAGACCTCATATCGATGTTATTATACACCGGTTTGGAACTCTTATCTGCCATATTGGGGATGGTAAATTGACTCGCACACGGAATTCTCTTAAGTCCCAGTTCCTCATGACAAATCCTCTCATCTCTCTCATTCTCGTCCTCAACTCTACCATCACCTAAGAAATTGAAGTTATGTTATCGCTCTCTATCTCTTTATGCCATGATCAAGAGGTGACACCAAGTACAGCATACACAGAGTATAGCATACACTGAGTACGACATACACCACGTACTGCATCATCCCATGATCGACTGTCTCCCGCTCCCAGCCAGTCTCTCATCTTGCGGGAAACCATGTGGTACTCAACTCTCTACAGTTCCACAATTACGAGTTAACTAATGAATAGAGTATCACCTTCCGTCACGTCTCCCTCCCGAACTACTGCCGCCAAGTACTGCTCCAATCTCGCTCGATCATAGCCTCCACGTGCATCTCCCAACTCGCTCGATCAGAGCCTCCAAGTGTATCTCTAAACTCGCATGATTATGTCCTCGAAGTTCGCACAATCATGACCTCCAAGTGCATCACCAAACTCGCTCGATTATGGCCTCCAAACTCACTCGATCACGGCCTTGCAGTGCATCTCTAAGTTCACTTGATCAAGGTGTGGTGAAACGGTGGAGCTAGAAGGCAAACAGGCCATAATAAGCACTCCGCCACACATCGCATCATATCTGAAGAGAATTCGTGAGAAACAGCGGTTCTAGCTTGAGTAGCGTAGGAAGAGAGTGAGATGATGTCTATTTACCCCGGGGTCTCCCAACTATATATTGCCAGTCGCTGAGTAAATCTTTGTTATCCCTGTATCCCCGTATGAATATATATAGAGAGACTTAGATAATACATACCATATTATGACGTAGCGAATCTTGTGACTGTAACAATGACCAATATGATCGATGAAATACCTTGTGGTTATTGGACCCTAAGAGCTACTGGTGTGAGAATATGGCACCAACTCTCCTGCAGAGCTTGTGCAGAGGTCTCAGCTGCTCTCGAAGTTTCCTGCAGACCTGCGCAGAGGTCTCAGCAGCTCCAATATTTGACTATTCTAATAGTCAATCTCATAGCATCCTGAATGCACATCCATTACTACAGCTGCTTTCAGGAGCACGTGAGAATGCTCTTGCAGAGTCTGAGAGTACTTTGCAAAGCTCCAGGGGGGGCTGGGAGCATCTGGAAATACATAGAAGCACTGGTGAGGGCTATCGGAGTGTCTGGGAGGTTTACGTTTGGCTTCCGGACCAATTTACATTTTGCTGATGCAAATGGTCAGCAAATTGCAGGTTCGTGTCGTCAATAGTGTTAGCAACAGTTCAGGACGGTCACTCCAGGTCCAAACCGATCTGTTGCCAAATTGGTGGACCAGGTTTTCAATAAATCCGTACTGTCAACTCGGGTACAGTTCGATGGTAAACTCCCAACCTGTCTAAATTGCGTGGGTTGTCAGTGGGTCGCCCAGCAGATCCATCTATATATTCATATAAGGCTCTTGTTTTTGCAGTTTGTAAATAGTATCTTATCAAAATCGTATTTTTAACAACCAATAATGCGTTTTTGCATGCTTTGCAGGTTGCAATATCAATTAATTTGGCAACGGTATTTTACGTTTAAGATAGTGTATTTTTGCCAATCAGAGAGGTCAATAATTCCGTTATGAATACAAAGATCTGTGCGATACCTTCATTACCAATCATGCAACAAGTAAAACTGTTGACACTCACCTTCAGGATGTGGCAGGGAGCATGTCGCTGTTGTTTTTGCCAGTAAACACTGCCAATATCTGATAAATTGATGTCAGCAACCAATCGGAACATAAATTACCCAAGATGCAAAGCTAAAAATTGTTGATGCTCCGTTGACGCTCATTCTAAGAATGGGGTGGTGAGGGTGTTGCTGTCTCTTTTGCCTATAAACACTGCCAATATATTGGTTATGCATAACAGAGACCAAATCACTGTAATTACCATACTTACAAGACCACAAATCATTGACGCGCCATTGACGTTCATTTTGCTGTATTGTTCATTCAATATCTGCTGCCATCGATAATAGTTTTCATTATGATTTGAACTTATTGGTAGTCTTTCTGACTGATTGAGACTTGGCCCTGTGGCAAAGTCAAGCACAGTACCATTCTTGCACTGTTCACTCTCACACAACTAAATTCTATGTATCTTACCAAAAGCTTCATTGCACCTGCTATACATCTGTTTATCAACTGATATTCACAAGCTACTGTTCACCATTCGCCCATAATATATCTGTAACTGAAAGTCTCTGTCAAGATACATAAAGAAGCTGGTGAAACATTGACGTATTCTGTTTTACTTTTCTACACTCCTTTATTTCTCCGCGTTTCGATTGCATTGACCGTCACTAACACCTTTTCATCCTGTCTCTTTGACTTCCGTGTAGGCCGAAACAATCTAGAAACATTTGGCCACGGGCTCAAATCCCGCTACTCTGTGCATTCTAGATCCTTGATGCCATTATCTGGCTTGATATCAGATTCAACATCTGCCGAGCAATCATCTTTGCTGTCAGTTGGATTATCTAAGTCCCGGTTTCAGTTAAGCCAATCATTGGTGTCCGAAATGCTTTCAGGTGGGCTATCCACATCACTTACGACTGGATGACGGTTGATTCTTCGGATTCGGCAGACATTTCATATTTGAGTTCGTCCTCCAGGCAAGTCCTTTGCGGACACAGCTGGTGGCAAAGAAGATCTTTGTGACAATTTAAACCCAGCCACACCATCATATTGAAAGAGAGACGAGGATGCTTGGACAATCTCTTCCGTGTGTGAAATGTATCCTATGGCGGTAAAGTGCTTGTTTTGAACATGAGATTCCTTCTGGCCAGTACGTAGGTTTTGGTTGCACTGCCACATCTCCAAAAAGTTGTGAACCTTGGCCATTCTGTGCAATTTCCTGTCCTCCACCTCTTGCTTCATTTCCGAGTTGTTTTCTGTGTTCGTGGTATCCAATTCTGGGTTAGCGCATACCAGAATCCCATTATTGGCTCGAGCAAACTGCCTTACAATCACTTGTTCGCGAAGGGTCTCGCATGCGGTATTTGACTGCCTCCAGCTGATAACATGTCGGCTAAGGGAAAAACTGGCCTCCACTCCGACACGATGTGGTGTGATAGAGAATATATTGCGTGCCACATTGGAGAGATCAGTGTACTTTGAGTGTGTTTCCTCCTGGTGTCACCACCAGTCAGTAGTGTTAGCAATGGTTCTGGACTGTCCCTTCGGGTCCAGGTCCGGGTCCAAACCGAACCATAGCCAAATTGACGGTCCGTGTTGTCATTAAATCTGAACCGTCAACTTGGGTATGGTTCGATGGTAAACTCCCAACCTGTCCGAATTGGGTGGGTTGTCAGCAGGTCGCCCAGCAGGTCTATCCATAAATTCATATAAGGCTCTTGTTTTTGGAGTTTGTTAATAGTATATTATCAAAATGGCATTTTCAACACCCAATAATACATTTTTGGATGCATTGCAGCTTGCAATATCGATTGATTCAGAATTGGTGTTTCACCTTCGATATATTGTATTTTTGCCCATCAGGGCAATCAATATTTCCAATATGAACGTGAAGATCCACACAATGCCTTGATTACCAAATATGCAACAACTAAAACTGTTGACGCTCCGTTGACGTTCATTTTCAGGATGCGGCAGGGAGCATGTCGCTGTTGTTTTTGCTAGTAAAGGCTGCCAATATCTGATAAATGGATGCCTGCAACCAATCGGAACATAAATTGCCGAATATGCGAAGCTAAAAATCGTTGACGCTCTGTTGACAATCGTTTTCAGGATGCGGGACAAAGCATATCACTGTTGTTTTTGCCAGTGAAGGCAGCCCATATCTGATAAATGGATGTCTGTAACCAATAAGAACATAAATTATCCAAAATGCACAGCTAAAAATTGTTGACACTCCTCTGACGCTCATTCTCAGAATGGGCCGGTGACCGTGGTGGTGTCTCTTTTGCCGATGAAACCTGCCAATACATTGCTTATGCATAACAGCGACCAAATCACGGTTTAATTACCGTACTTACAATACCACAAATCGTTGACGCTCTGTTAACACTCATTTTAATGTATTGTCAATTCAACATCTGCTGCCATCGATAATAGTTTTTATCATGGTTTGTACTTCTTGGTAGTCTTTCTGACCAATTGAGACATCGCCCTATGGCAAAGCCAAGCGCAGTAACATTCTTGCACTGTTCGCTCTCACACAACAAAAATTTATGTATCTTGCCAAAAGCTTCATTACGCCTGCTATACATCTGTTTATCAACTGATATTCACAAGCTACTGCTCAACATTCGCTCATATTATACCTCTAACTAAAACTCTCGGACAAGATCCATAAAGAAGCTGGTAAAACATTGATGCATTGTGTCCTAGTGTTTTTTCACTCCCTTGTTCCTCCCTGTTTCAATTGCATTGACCGTCACCAACACCTTTGCAGCTTGTCTCTGTGACTTTCGTGTAAGCTGAATCAATCCAGGAATATTTGGCATGGCGCTCACATCCCGCCGCTCTGGGCATTACAAATCCTCGATGCTATTGTCTTGCTCTATATCAGATTCAATGTCCGCCACGCAATCGTCTTTGCTGTCATTTGGATTCTCTAAGTCCCCATTCCAGTTAAGCCAATCGTCAGTGTCCAAAATGCTTTCAGGTGGGCTATCCTCATCACTTTTGACTAGATGACGGTTGATTCTTCTGATTCGGCAAACATTTCATATTTGAGTTCATCCTCCAGGGAGGTCCTTTGCAGACAAAGCTGGTGGCAAAGGACATCTTTCTGACAATTTAAATGCAGCCGCACCATCATGTTGAAGGAGTGACCAGGATGCTTTGATGATCTCTTCCGTGTTTGAAATGTATCCTATGGCGGTCATCTGCTTGTTTCGAGCACAATATTCCTTCTGGGTAGTATGTAGGTTTTGGCTGCCCTGCCACATCTCCAAAAAGTTGTAAACCTTGGCCATTCTGTGCAATTTCCTTTCCTCCGCCTCTTTCTTCATTTCCGAGTCGTTTTCTATGTTCATGGTGTCCAATCGTGGGTCAGTGCCTGCCAAAATTCCGTTATTGGCTCGAGCAAACTGGCTGACAACGACTTTTTCGTGAAGGGTCTTGCCTGTGGTTTTTGACTGCCTCAAGCCAATCACATCTCGGCCAAGGGAAAGACTGGCCTCCACTCCGACACCATGTGGTATAACAGAGAATATGTTGTGTGCTACATTGGAGAGATTGGGGTACTTTGAGTGTGTTTCCTCCTGTTGGTGCCACCAATCAGTAAAGTCCGGTATCCAAAATGTACTACTAATCTCCATTGGGTCGGAGTGGTAATCATTGAGATTTGGATTGATTTGTCCCCAGTTCTTTGGTGCTTCCGGTGGTGAATTCAAATAGAGCCTGGTGGCGGTCAATAAGTGTGCTGGGCAATCACTTCGTCCAGGTGTCGTCTCAGCCACATTGTTAGACATTAAGTATTCCTTATCATCGCTGGAAACATCATATGGATTAAAGGATCATTGATAGGATTCTGAAGCCATTGCAGAGGGGACGAGATTGCTGCTCAGTACGCTTTCGAGTTTATTGACCGGCACCCGTCGATGTTTGGCACAGTATTCGTTCTCCACATACTTCAGAAAGGCCTCTTGGTATCCTGTAGTGTAGGATGTCTCGTCCTCAGGATTAATATCCATTCCCTTGTCCCACTTTGTAAACAATCGCAACTTCTGGAAAGGATCGAGGATGTGTGCAGAAATGAGAAGCATGTCCGTCGTTGGAGTCACTTCAGCGTAATATTTTGACAGCTTCTGTTGAGCTAACTTCACAGCGAAGAACAAGTCTTCCTTCCATTGAGTCTTCTTTTTGGCCAAAGCTCGCATCATACCATCCATGTGATCGAACATGTCATTGTACACTGTGATAACGTGATGCAATGTGACTGTATACCTCTTCATCATCCACAGGGTCCAATATCGAAATGGCCTCAATACTTCCATGACATACTTGACAATCGTCCACTCATCCTCAGTTGTGAAGAGTGGCCAGTATTTACTGTATTTTGGATTTTGAAGCCACTTGGGTGTGCATTCCTGTAATCGGTAGGTGTGTTCGAGCAACTCTAGTGTAGAGTTTCAAAGTGTCTTCACATCCATGATTGGAAGTACCGCGATGTGGACATTCGCTTTTTGACAGTCAATGAACTCGTTTCGATGACCAGGTGTCAGCGTAATTAATACTGCAAGTATTCTCTGCTGTATGAAGGTCAGCTTCAGGACTGTTAAAATATTATGAAATACGTACTTTCACAATTATCTTTGCTAAACCTGGTCTCATGGCCGACACCTTATTGATTCTAGCATTGCCCTCTTTTCGAAGTCTTTGACTCTTTCCAATGTCTATGCTTTCATTCTCTCCAAATTGCTGATCGCACTCATGTGCTTTCCAAGACTTGGCATGGCCTTTTACACTGAGACTGTTTATGAATGCACCTAAAGCCAGCTGTATGACATGCGCCATACATCATATGTAGTTCCGCAATGCCGGCCACTCGATTACAGAGGCCTCAAGTGTTGATTGCAGCTCACATGTCATCGAATAATTTGGGGAAGTATTATCAGTCGTAATACCCAGCAAACAGCCGTCGGTAAGCTCAAAACAATCAAGCACGTCCTTCAAATGTACGGCTAGCCTTGCTCCAGTATGTTGGACTTTGAGCTATCATCTGTAATTAGCTTTCGAAACGGGAAAAAAACAGGCGATCAACCTCATTCAAACCGAGTTGAACTTCACGGAATCACCAAATTTGATCCATATAGTTTGCAATGACCTGCGTTATGGCTAGTTTGATTGTCGATGTCCATCCGTCCAAAGCTAAACTAACTTTATTTCGTAATGGCAATTGCTTCTTGATTGCATCCATGGTCAGTGCATATTCCCTCCGGCAAATGTTAATGAGGGTCGTAGTAGACGGTAGCACTAGGTCATCGCGTAATGCCTTATATGACCGTCGTTGCTCAAGATTTGATATAGCGTTCCATGGAATATATGCCGAAACGATTCCTAACATGAGGTAGCGATTCCACATGTCTTGGTGAAATTCGGAAGTTTCAAAGTTCTTAGCTTCCAGGTTGGAACATTTTCTCTGTCATTTCGGTCAATATGGATTAAACTGGATGTCAAATATGATTTGCCTCTGCAAACTTACTATTGAGATTCCTCGACTTCCTTGCCTCTTCAGGATAGCCAAACCTGTTTCGTTGACCGTTGAACTGGTCAATTCAGTGACCTCTGACTGTGTTAATTCGTTTAACTTTGCGATGTGAGCTTTTGCCAGCAAGTGTTTCCCCATTGAGCAGGTCCCATGTTCTGATGGATGGGGAAGAACTTGATGACAAATGATACATATGATGCCAGGGCTTCCGGTCTCCTCAATTCCACAGTGTAAATAGAATTGCTACAAAGGTGCATGTCTAGCATTATTCCAAGCAATAGGCTGCTTTGAGCCTACATTCATTGAAGCCCACCAACCATCGAAGGTGATTTGTAAAGTAAGGTCGCTCAAATGGTGAAGAACGACACGGGCATTTTTGAAAGCGATCATAACCTCAAGCAATAAGGTGTTCAAAGATTTTGAATCCAACATGGCGGTAGAAATTAGAAATCTGGGTAATCGGACTCGAGAGACTACTGAAAGTAACGATATAGTAAAGCAGACTGCGGGTTCTTAATTAGTGACTCTACAGCTACAAGGGAAAGAATCAGATCAGTAAGACATTGCATGCATATTTGTGAAGTGCAATACAAAGACAGATTGCAACGACTGACCGCGTAAAACTCCATTTAGGAACAGCACAATGCACTTCATTGCTGTGTAGCATTCTGAGTCTCCACAAAAACAGTTGACGTACTATGGGCGCTCAATTGTAGAAGGCAGACGCGATATTGTCACTAGCATTTTTGCCAATAAAGGCAGCCTATAGGTTCACTGTAGTTTATCTGCGTTCCATTCCGGTTAGATTATCCAAGATGCAAGCGCAAAAATTGTTGGCGATCCGTTGACGCTCTGTTGATGCTCCATTGACGCTCCGTTGACGCTCTGTTGACGCTCCATTGACGTTCCGTTGATGGTCATTTTGGGACATGGTTACAATCTTGTCGGAAGCATTTTTGCCTAGAAAGGCGGCCGATAGTACGATTATGGATTATTGTAGTTGCATAACCCCTTGATTTTCCAAAATACAAGGGCTCAAGTTGTTGACGCTCCGTTGACGCTCATTTTTAGGGCATAGTGACGATGTCATCCAAAGCATTTTTGCCTAGAAAGACGGCCGATTGTTCGATTATGAGGTAATGTCGCCGCACAGCCCTTGTATTTTCCAAGATGCAAGGCCAAAAGTCGATAACACTCTGTTGACGTTCATTTTTAGGATATAGTAGCGATGTCGCCGCAACTGTTTTGGCCTAGAAAGGCAGCCAATAGACAGATTATGGCTTTATGTCGCCACCCAGCCCTAGGATTTTTCATGATACAAGGCCAAAAGTCATTGACGTTCCGTTGACGCTCATTGACGTTCCGTTGACGCTCATTGTTAGGACATAGAAGCAATGTTATTAGTATTAGCAACGGTTCCGGGTTACCCGGCTTCGGTCCCGGTTGGAACTGACCGGAAGGCCCTGGTCCGGGTCAGGAACCGCCAAGCAACCCGACCCGGGTGACTAGCGCTGGGTTGTTATCCGGACCGGACATAAACCCGTGGTTTTTTAGCCGGGTTGTACCCGGACCGCGGTTCCAAATTACAGTTCTTGCTAGTGCTTGCAACTTTAGCTCCAATTAAGTATATGAGTTGTGATCATATCATGACATAATCAATACATACATTGTACAGAATTAACCGCTCTTTCACCTCCCGGTTTCAGATTGGCGATCCGACCAATAGCTGCTGAGTGGCTTTGAAAAAACGCGCAATTTTAGGCAAAATTTGCGGGTTTTTGATAGCGACTAAACTACTATTGGTCGGATCACAAATCTGAATGCGAGAGGTGAAAGAGCGGCTAATTCTGCACAATCTACGTAATGATCATGTCACAATACGATCAGAGCTCAGATACTTAATTGGAGCCAAAGTTATGAAGTTGAAATGCCGGGTTTTTGGTGGTAAAACCGGCCCAATTGCAACTGTCCGGGCTTTCCTTTCGTAAGACCCATTGCAATGGTTCGGTTCCAGTTCCAACCCTAACCCGGAACTGTACTAGCGGGTTGGAACCGTTGCTAACATTAGATGTTGTTGCAATAGTTTTTGCCAAGAAAGGCGGCCAATAGCACGATTATGGGGTAACATCACTGCACAGCCCTTGCATTTTCCAAGATGCAAGGCCACAAGTCGTTGATGCTCTGTTGACGCTCATTTTTAGGACATAGTAGCAATGTTGCCACCGCCATTTTTCCCTAGAAAGGCAGCCGATAGTACGGTTTTGAGTTAATGCAACCGCGCAGCCTACTGCATGTTTCATGACGCAATGCCAAAAATCGTTGATGCTCCGTTGACACTCATTTTTAGGATGTGCCAATGAGCAGGTCATTTGCCTTTTTCGCAAAAACACCGACCAATACTGTCACTTTCTAAGAATGTGACAATGCAGCCCATCGATTGCCCAATGTATAAGACTAAAAATTGTTGACACTCTGTTCACGCTCACATTAATCACATCGAAACAGCCTTTGTACACTCAATAATTGTATGCAACAAATCATATAGACATTACTGACATCCAGTATTGCATTTGTATGTATTATCGTTTGCATCCAGGAGTTTTGTTATGTCTCAATTTCTGGTCAACTGCTATCCACGGTATCTGAGTGTCAACAGACATGGCCCTATCACATTACCGCACTTTTGGCCGGCAATTTACGGCATGTAGATCATTTCACTAGTTTTTGGTAAACATAGCTCAACTTTCTCACTATTCCTTATCCAGCTCCTTCTTCTCAATTTCCATGACGTACCATAAGCAATTTCAAATATCTCAACCATGTGCACCAGGTCTGTCCGGAGAGTTATACAGTTGGATATATGGATAAATGCAGTATGACGGTTGTTGTTCAGATCGATTCATCATGTGCACTGACCGCTCTTTCCATGACACATGACATCACTCACTTAAATTTTCTTAGTACATTTCATCACTAATATAGCTTTTGATTTGTCACATAACAGTCACTTGCAGAAAGAAACCGAACATGTTGGCCATCTTACAGTGCGATTTGGATTCTAGAACTTTCACATGGTGCGTTTGACCCTTGCACATGCACAGACAAATTATCATGTCTCACAATTTGGTCACTGAAATCAAGAAAAAGCTGACACATAGCAAAATTGTTAAACAAATTGCTTTTCACCGCGATCAGATGTCAAAAATTACAGTTTGCATATCTATTCTTCCACAGACGCAGGAGCCATCACCATCTCTTCGTCCGAATCCGAAAACTATATAGTGATTAGCTGGAGGCTATATACAGTGGTAAAAGCTTACAGGTTGAACTGGCTGCGCTTTCAGCAACATTGACGAATCTGGCTCCGTGGCTGGCTCACAACTAGGTATGCTCCAGTTCGACTGCGGCTTCACCGAACCTAGCCTAATATGACTACTTCCTGGTCGAGAAGTTGCTTGCAGCATTTGTGATATTCCAGGGACAATGTCAAGACACTCCATAAGCGCTCCAAATGTTATTGATGGAGGTGCCGGAGCATGATCATCCATTTGCGATTGAACAACTACCGGAACCATCAATGCGGATGTGCCATACTTCTTATCTCGTTCACAGAAGTAGTCGGCTGCATCCTCCCATCCCGGTTGTGTCAATTCGTTGAGCTTTATCTGCTTCTGCCGAAACCTCTTCATACGCTGCTGTACCGTTTTGTTGATTGTGCCCATCACCCAGCCGGGTTCATCCTCTTTGCTCAGCATGCCCTGCTTAGTCTCTTCATCATCCTCATCTTCCCCATCCTCCCCATTGTCGGAAATTGCAAGATCACTCAAATTATCTCCGATAGCAACCAGCATCTCTTCAAACATCTTTTCAGGCTCTCTGAACGTCAATCCCGCGATTTCAGCATGCTTCATATCATCCTGCTCTTGCTGAACCGCTGCCTCTGCGTCTTCAATTCGCTTTCTTGCCCCAGTGGTTTCTCTCTCAACATAATTCTCAATCCATTTCTCTTTTTCTTTATTGCTTAAGAAGTACGTTTCTCGTCATTTCTCCGCCGCAAGCTTCTTTTTGGATCTCAAACTGTGCAATACCACAAGGGTTCAGACTCTCTCTCCCTCCAAGACGCTCTTGCCTTCATTCGCTTGATGACGTCGTTGGGTTGAGCACTTTGTCGATTTGCCGTATCTGCCCGCCAGAAGTGGCAAAAAGTTATTTTTGGGAGCATTGACCATTGTAGTTTGCGTTGACTTTGTTGTTGAGCGAGATGTTGGATGTTGCAAGTTGTGGACAATATGGAGGCAAGCCGCATCTTTTATATCAAGGTTGGTACATTTACTCATCTAGAACAAAGCAAAACCTCCCTTCTGACTGTCAATAAAACAGGAATAGTTAGGCTAACCTTACAACATGACTTCATTGTTAGCGTCAGTTTCATATTTTATCCCGGGGATAATTTGAGACAAACATCAGCAGACGTCCTTTCCTTTGAACAATCTCCTATGCATAGCTAACAATTATGCGATGTCGGCTGTCATACACCGCAATTTATCTCTGTTAACAAACAAACAACATCAGACCGACTTATTGCACATCTTGGGGCTGTGGGAAACCCCTGCAACTTCCAGCTGTACGCAGCAGGATTCATCTTGAGTATAACGAACAAGTTGGCAGCTAATTATTCCATTCTGACATGAAGCTAACTATATAATCCTCAGGACTTCTCACTTCTTTTTGTTATCATCTTCCTCTCCTATTCCATACCAGCAAATTATGGATACTAGACAACAATCTGAGCCAGGTCCGAGCGGATCCAAATCGAGCTGATTTGCAGGCGCTTCGTCAAATACGTCAGTTATTGGCACACAGCAAGAACGCAGACACCAGTTAGTCCACTGCAACGCTGCCAATGCAGTGACCAAACATATGACCCAGGAAGCATGTTTAAAAATCGTCCGTAAGACTAGAAGCAGCACAAATAAGAAGCAGCATGCAGTTGGATGTGAGTATATCCATACCGTGTTCAATGGCCGTCAATTAACTGTATAATATACAGCGGGTGTACGTCGAGAGCTACGTGACCAATTTATTGCTACTTGTAACGGGAAACCTCCATGTTCGACCAAGGCATTTGTCTGCACAGTCCGCCAAATCGAACGTCATGATATTGTAAGCTCTGGGATTTTCGCGGATGAATTTCTTGATAAGCGTCCCCACGAGTGGACGAAAAAGGCCTGAATCACCTTAGACGAGGCTATGAAAGCATATATGGTTGAGGTAATAGCCGCATCTCATTATTTGAAGCAGCAACTAATTTCTTGTAAGTATTCAACATGTCTGCTACGATGGCAAGGCAAGGAGGTCGTGTACAGCTGGAACACTCCGACATGCACCTGGCCTTGAATATGGCCAACATGGCCAAAGGTGGGTATTCGCATGCTGCAACAGAGGAAATGCAATACCTGATCAAGAAACCTCGCGCTGAGGTCCAAGAAGAGAAGAAGTGGGGTGTTGAGTTTCCTGGTCATAAAATGGTGAAGGCTGCGATAGAAAAACACGAGGCTATGCTTCGTCAAAACCATACAGCCAGTTGCCTTCCTTGCCAAAATCGCACTGCAAAGAATCCGGAGACACGCTGGAAATGCAAAGGTACAGGTGTACCTCCGCCCAACTGACGCAGACAGCCGACTCCAGAGGCGACTCCAGAGCCAACGCCACCACTGCCCGGAACACCACCCGCCGCAACCGGTAACACTTCCAGGGCTCAACGTTCCCAAATCGTTAATTTGCCAGCCGGATATGCGTATTTACATACATCTCTTCCCTGTGCTGAATCTTTTACTCTCGATGCATCTGCCCAGGATGGCAAGAACGATACAGATTATGATCCAGAAATACTGACTGATAAAGGAATAGCCACTGGTTAGTACACTATTTGCTGTGTGGTAATGCAGCTAACATTCATTTTGAAGACCACAGCAGCCTATTGAGCGAATCTGACAGTGATGATTAGCATTAATCGAATGGCACGGCATTTTGGAAATTATTATTATCCTGAATTAGTGGATACTGTAAAGTATATTTTGAAGGATATATTTATATGTATTATTAAAGAACAATGTAGTGATCAAGAAGAAAGTAAGTGAAAACGCTAGAAAGGCTGCCAAATAAACGTGAATGATAGACTACGCCAAATTAAATGATTGCATATTGTGGATACACCTGTGGCAAAATAAGGATCAACAGAGCGTCAACGATTTTAGGTCATGTATCTTGGATAATCTGGGGGGCAACAGGTTGCCTATAGCCATAAACAAAGTATTGGCTGCCTTTATAGGCAAAAGAAATAGTGGAACGCTCCCTGCAGCATCATGAAAATGAGCGTCAATGGAGCATCAACGATTCTTGGTCATGTATCTTGGATAATCTGTGGAGCAACAGGTTGCATATAGTGATAAAGAAAGTATTGACTGCCTCTATAGGCAAAAGAGGAAGTGAAACGCTCCCTGCCCCATCATGAAAATGAGGGTCAATGGAGTGTCAACAATTCTTGGTCATGTATCTTGGATAATCTGTGGGGCGACAGGTTGTGTATAGTCATCAACATTGTATTGGCTGCCTCTATAAGCAAAAGAGAAAGTGAAATTCTCCCTGCCCCATCACGAAAATGAGCGTCAACAGAGCATCAACAATTCTTGGTTATGTATGTTGGATAATCTGAGGGGCAACAGGTTGCACATAGTCATAAATGAAGTATTGGCTGCCTTTATAGACAAAAGGGAAAGTGAAACGCTCCCTGCCCCATCATGAAAGTGAGCGTCCATGGAATGTCAACAATTGTTGGCCTTTCATTATGCTTAATCACAGCACGATATGGCCGTTATTGTCTATATACATGGTTTTGACTGTTTTGTTACTCTAAAAGACTCATGAATACTGAGTGGTAGCTCTGTAAATGAAATGAGTCATTACTATCCTGGAGGATGTGGTGGGATTATTCCGTACATATCTGACCATAAAGGCTGCCATTAGGTTGTTTATGGATGCTTGTAATCAAGCGCCACTCATATTACCAAAGATGCAAGACCCAAAATCGTTGATGCTCCATTGACACCTATTTTCAGAATGTGGTAGGGTGCGTGTATCTATTCGTTTTGATCATGAAGGCGGCCAATATATCAAAAATGAACTGTCATGTACCAATGTCAATATTTTACGATTAACTGTAGCATATTTGAATGCGACCATAAATGTAAAACCCGAAACACAGAACTGGAGATTGGAACTGACAGGTCTAGCCAAATGCAGCAAAACCCGCGGGTTGATGGGTACGGGTCTGGGTTTGGCCTACCAAGGGTCAGCAGGTCGGGTTTTTGGACTGGTTAGGAACCAAAGCGACCCGTTTTTGCGGTCCAAACCCGGACTGCTGGCGGGTTACCTGGACCCATTGTCAACACTACATATGGGTCCGGGTTTGGCCCACCAAGAGTTAGCGGGTTCGGTGTTTGGACGGGTCTGCATCAGCAAAATGTAAATCGGTCCGGAAGCCACACGCAAACCTCCCAGACACTCCGGTCGACCTCACCAGTGCTTCTAAGTACTTCCAGATGCTCCCAGGCCCCCCTGGAGCTAAGTAAAGTGCTCTCAGACTCTGCAAGAGCATTCTCAGGTGCTCCTAAAAGCACCTGCAGTGACGGAGGTGCATTCAGGATGCTACAAGAATTGACTTGTAGGATAGTCAAATTTTGGAGCAGTTGAGACCTCTGCGCAGCTCTGCGGGAGACTTGGTGCCATATTCTGACAACAGCGGTTCTTATGGTTCCATAACCATAAGCTATTTCGTCTATCATATTTGTCTTTGTTACAGTCACAAGATTTGCTACATCATAATATGGCATGTATTATCTATCTAAGTCTCTCTATATATATACATACGGCCAATCTGGCTGCAGACGGGTTCTCGAGTGTAATTGGAGGAGCACCTGGAGATGCCCATTGAGAGAACTTAGAGATGCACTGGGAGGCCATGATCGAGTGAACTTCGAGATGTACTTGGAGGCCGTGATTGAGCGAGTTTGGAGTTGCACTTGGAGGCCGAGATCAAGTGAACTGAGATGCACTTGGAGGCCGTGATAGAGCACGTTTGGTGATGCACTTTGAGCCCGAGATCGAGTGAACTGAGAGATGCACTTGGAGGCCGTAATCGAACGAGTTTGGAGGCCATTGATCGTGCGAATTTGGAGCCTGTGATCGAGCGAGTTTGGAGATGCACTTGGAGGCCGAGATCGAGTGAACTCAGAGATGCACTTCGAGGCCGTAATCGAGCGAGTTTGGAGATGCACTTGGAGGACGTAATCGAGCGAGTTTGGCGATGCACTTGGAGGCCATGACCGAGCGAGTTTGGAGATGCACTTGGAGGTGGTCGATCTGGAGGCGGTATATCGGGAGAAAGGCGCGGACGGAAGCTGAGACTCTATTCATTGGTCAAACTCAAGATCGTGGGAATGTAGAGAGTTGAGTACAACAAGGTCCGCCGATCGATGAGAGATGAGAGACTGGCTGGGAGCGGGAGAAAGTCGATCATGGGATGATGCAGTACTCGGTGTATGCTGTACTTGGTATATGCTGTAGTCGGTGTGAACTCATGATCATGGCATGGATAGATAGAGAGGGATGACTTAACTTCGTGTTCTTAGGTGATGGTAGAGTTGAGGACGAGAAAGAGAGAGATGAGAGGATATGGGGAAAATCATCATGAGAATCTGGGACTTGAGAATTACGTGTGCGAGTCAATTGACCATTCCCGATCCGGCAGGTACTACTCCCGATCCGGCAGGTAAGAACACCAATACGAGGTCTTCTAAACCCAATCAGGCAAGTCGTACCCCTGATTTCTCATATCCGCTCGTATCCTCCATATTATTCCCATCTTCATCCCCCTTCTCTCTTTCTCGTCCTCAACTCTACCATCATTGCAGAACACAAAGTTAAGTCATCCCTCTCTATCTCACCATGCCATGATCATAAGTTAACACCGAGTACAGCATACACCGAGAGTACAGCATACACCGAGAGTACAACATCCACCCATAATTGTCGGTCTTCCCTTCATTCTCACGATTACGAGTTGACCCCTGGATATTGCTTCAGCTTCCGGCGTGCCTCCCTACACGATCGACGGCCATCAGCCAGCTCTCCATGAGAGCTCAAAGGTAAAGTCAGCTTGTCACATTCCCACAGTTGCAAGTTAACTAACTGATGAATAGAGTCTCAGCAGCCGGCGCACCGTCCATCGACTGCCTCCCAGTACTCGTCCAAACTCGCTCGATTACGGCCTCCAAACTCGCTCGATCACGGCCTCCAAGTGTATCTCCAAACTCGCTCGATTACGGCCTCCAAGTGCATATCTCCAAACTCGCTCGATCATGCCCTCCAAGTGTATCTCCAAACTCGCTCGATTACAGCCTCCAAGTGCATTTACACACTCGCTTGATCACGGCCTCCAAGTGCATCTCCAAACTCGGTCGATTACGGCCTCTAAGTGTACTCCAAACTTGCTCGATTACAGCCTCCAAGTTCGCACGATCATGGCCTCCAAGTGCATCTACACACTCGCTTGATCACGGCCTCCAAGTGCATCTCCATACTGGCTCGATCATGGCCTCCGAGTGCATCTCCAAACTCGCTCGATCACGGCCTCGCAGTGTATCTCTGAGTTCACTCGATCGTCATGTTCAGGCGCACCTCGAATTGCTCTCAAGCACCGCCTGCAGCCAGTCCAGATATACCGTGTGTTGATGGGTAGCTATATAGATACATAGATGAGAATACAAACTGAATACATGAGTTTTAAATATCGTTGAACGATAACTAGTAGCTATGATTTCCAGGCGCACCTGCAGCGTTCCCAAAGAAGATGTTGTTTTTCCCACACTGCTCGACTGTGATTCGAGGTGCTCCCAGACTTGTCGCTGGCGCACCCAGGTTTGTTGCCGGCGCACCCAGGTTTGTCGCCGGTGCTCCTAGGTGCTCCCAGGCTTGTCGTCGGCGCTCCCAGTTACTCCGAAGGCCGGCAGGAATGCCCTCCTAGGGTCTGATACTCTCCTGAAATTGACGCATCTAAATTTACACTCCACATCCTCTCAGACACTCCTGGAGGCTTCCAGTGACTCAAATACATTTTGCTGATGTGGAAGCGAACTGACCTGTTTTTGCAGTCAAAATCCAAAAGGCTGGTAGGTTACCCAGATCCGTTGCTAACGCTAACCATTCATCAAGTTCTTGTTGTCACATTCCCAAAAATGGGTACCCTGGTTGTGATACTTGAAAACAGCATTGCGATGATGCAAAGAATACTCTGGAATGTTAAAGCAATGCTATACTTCAGGGAAACCTTGATTTCATTTTTTTTGAGTTTGTGGGTTCAATAAACTAAATACATTTAATGAAAGAAATTATGTTTTTGCTGATGTGTACATGTGCTTGTAGTATAGCCTATGGTTGAACTGCACATTTGTAGATGTGTGGTTGTGAATAGAGTATTCAAATTTCCAGTCTGCAATAGGTAGCCCATTTTGTATAGCTACTTACCAAATCTGGCAGTGTTGATAACCTAGGGAGACTGGAGATCGCAATATCTATACCCTAGAATGTTTGAAAAATTTGAAACTTTAGTAATTTTCTATTTAGACAATTGTCAAATAAGAGATAAATTCTTAATTCAATCTCCACTGCTTAACGTCTACATTTGGTCGTTCAATTGTGGCGATTTTTGTCTATTTTTGGTGTGCTGCGCTCAGATCACGAATACTTTCGCATAGTGTCTGTAGCTGCGATTACCTGGAAATTGTACTTGTTACATGAACCGCTCTCTAAAAGCCCGGTCTGTGAAACCGAACTGAATGAAATCTCACAGCTATAATCCTAACAAATACTACACGTAACTTGGTAGTTTTTATAACACAGGTGAAAGGTAATACCCATTCACCTTCTCGGGGCCACGAGCGTGGATTATAGACTGTGTCCTGAGACTTTTCCGCTGCATTGATCCCAGTCACAAGCAATATCGGCGTACGTGAATAGGCTTTTTGAACTGTAGGAATAGGGCATATAACCCACACATTCCACTGCTTCTCAACCTCTCTGCTGGGTACTAGAAACGGACTTTGCCCACCGCCATTGTCTCTTGGCTTGTACTCCCGTCAGCGTCATTGACTTCCTATTCTGCCGATCCTCCTTCTTTTCCCTCCAGTCTTCCTTACCCAGACTTACTCTGATTCACTAGTTTCGTGCGCTGATAATGCTATTCGTTGATTCTTTCTCAACGCCACTATCTCGTTACTCAAATATTGACCTTCCTCTAATCTTAGTATTGGATACGTACCAGGGTATTAGCATTGATAGTCATAGCCTTAAGGTACCACATAGCTCAGCCCCACTATTCCGTGGTGGATGTGGCTGTAGATGGTATGCGGAAGCTTGTGTAGTTCTGTGCGGTACGGCAGCGGAGACTGTAGCAAAGGCTGCTCTAGTAAATAGCTTGTACGACGCCCAGCTCGCGCAACAACCCCCCCCCCGTCTGAAGCGTATCGCCAGCTTCTTAGTACCATTCTACCTGTTCGTCGTCCAGAGAACCAACAACACCTTCAAAAAAGAGGTAGAAAGTTACCGGAAGAAGGTTGATAAGCCTTGAATGTAATCTATTGCTTGCTGCCCCGTTCAATTTCTTCAACTGAGTATGAAAGCACTAAGGTAGCCACAACTAAATGGTATGACCCTGTCAACATGCGAAATGCTACCAGAGCTCTGAGGGAGTCTGGGCGTTCTACTGCCGCAGGTTCTGAAAGAGCTACTTGAAGAGCTAGGAGGATATGGCTGTTAGGCCAGAACAAACGAGACAACACATCCCTCTATTTTCCTCGACAATATCGAGTTGACCGATCCCACCCTAGCTGACTTATCCCGTCTCCTTGCTGCTGCTGCGCATGCAGACCCCATTACCGTAAAGACTAGACTGCACTAAACTTGTGGCGAAGTGACTATGTCACGGGTTCCCGCTGTGGTTTGCGCATATTAGTTCAGTGTCTTATTATCGAGTCCTTGCGGTATCAACCTCACCCGCATCACGAAGGACTTTCTTATCGCGAGCAAGCATTTCCACTTTTCTGATGCCATCGAAACTTTTTTCCCTCTTTGCGAATGTGAGGTCAGACTATTGGACAGGCTTTTTGGAGGAAGTGATGCCACTTTAAATCGTCGAATCTTCCGAGAAATAGCGTGGTGCGTCCAAAGAGGATATCGATGAATTCAAGAAAACCCATCATCTCTCTTAGGTTCTTGTACGGTGGAATTTTCTTAAGTTTTCCTTGTTAGATTGTTCTAGGCTGTTGCTTTTTTTCTCAGTATTTGAGGAGGTGGTGGATCCCAGGTGTCAGGGAGGAGACTACACATAACAGTTGATTCTAGTACTAAGTGTTAGTGTTTCTATAAAGGGTTATTTCTTCTTTGAGGCGTCCCCCAACGTCTCCCCGTCGATATCAAAAGCTCCCAGGCACCTCATTTCAGGAAACAATCTGAGACAATGCCTAGGAGTGCCAACTGTATTTAGTTACAATGAATGAAGTCGGATATGGGAATTTCAGACTTATTTCGATATTATAACGAGTAATCTAATCTAATCAATCTAGGGCTCTGTCCGGTAACTTTCGATATCAGCGAGTATAGTGTGAACTCATCCCTCCAAAAGTTACATGTTCGGTCTGTTTCTAACTGCTTAATTTTATCCAGATCCATTTCCAATTTTTAGACCCATACCTGAGTACTCAATTGCCTGAGACACGTGTAGTTTTTGCGATCTTTAATTTCATAGTTGAATACTGTACCGGCCAAGAGGGATAGTCCACAAAGACTTGATGACACCTAGTATTATTAGTCCAAAGAGTTCCTGACAGCTGACTATGGTAGTACAACACTCAACTGACATGTTTGCAAAGACCGGTGCAAAGCAGGTGGCCCAGCACAACAATTATCTCCCAAGAACCATATTCTCGCTATAGCGCTATGCTTACTAAATAATCCACTGAGATAGCAATTACACTTTTCCACACTTTCCAGTTTGCTGACACTTTTTAACCTAAGTAGCCTCAGACATATTTATTGGCTAGTACAATGTCCTACTGACGCTGACCAAAAGATGATATTACAAGTCCGGTCACCCCCTTTTAGCCGGTACAGTACTGTACTGAGTACACGGAGGGTGTCAAAAGTCGGGCGCGCTCCATACAATGCGGAAATTCTACACCTCCACCAAAACAATAAAGAGAGATTCTGAAAGAGAAAGGGGTGGTAATAGGCTATTGGAGATGTTTCTATAATGTTTTCTCAGAAAAATATGTGCTATGTAGTGAAAGACGAGGATCTTGGCATTTCTCGTTGTATGGGAGAAAAAAGTCGGGCGCTCTTTTGCCCTGTGTGACCACGCCCCAGTACCCGAGGTACAATAGTTTCTACAGGGTTCCTGTTATTACAACTTGGAGTTAACGGATGACTGGTGCAAAGGCAGTAATTATGCGGTATGTGACGGTCACTTTTAGTGAGGAACGGCTGAAAATTAACGAACGAAATGGCGCTGTCGCGTGACATCCGAACCATTGCACTCGCTACAGTACCTGGAACTGGGTGGACCTTTGCAGGCACCACCTACTGCCGAATTATATATAACCTAGCAGATACCCCAGGCCACTAAGGCCTCAAACTTCAAAGTTTGTTGAACGGGCGTTATAGCCAGACTCTTCAAAGCCTGAAACCAACCCAAGGGATGGCATGTAAGTACCTCTAGAGTACTTACAAAATAGCTTGACGGTGTACTTCTTCGTTACATAACTCCCCATTTGCAGAATTAGTGACGTTAACGCTCCAAAAGTACACACCCATGTGCGATATAAGTGACCGAGTAATCAACTGTGTAGCACCCCCGCATCTCAACAGATAACCAAATGCACCACATGTTAGACAATCCTTCCTAAATGCGAGACCAGAACAAACTATACGATGGTTGCCCCCTAATCCTCTTGTGCCGAAGCAGCCTTGTACAGAATTGTCGTGACATACTACCATTGTGTCAAACAATGCCCTTCTCGAATCCAGGGAGATGTGAATAATTACAAACCTTTTTCTTATACCTTGTGGTTGCCGACACCGCCAGTATGGAATTTTTGATTGAACTCGTAGCTAAATGATTGAGCACCGCGTGATTTGGAATACTTAGAACACTGGCATCATCCTTCATTTGGTTACTGGTATTCAAAATAACTTTCTGGAGCATCATTGGTAAGCTCGGAGGCGGTGGTGCATTGTCGGCATGGCCAGCGCCCCTCATATCTTCGTCATTATAATTCTCTGCGAAATCTCTCAAATACGCTGGAATTTCAGTAGTATAATGGAGTCGGCTTTCTGTGGGGACGTTCGGGGGGATTCGCTCGGACGAAGCCAAGTCCTTTGGATTTCCGGAGGAACTGTCGGTTGAAAATTGCCGGTTTAACGGTGGCATTTCATCCACAGAAACCTCGAGGTAATTCACGAGGATTCCTGTGTCATCGACGGCTGTTGGAAGATCTGGTGACGTTCGCATCTCGCCGTCGACAAGGAATTTGACATGATGCGTTCCAGGAGGTAGATCGACAACGGCGGACATGATGCCGTCAGCTGAACTGCGTCGATAACATCAGTATGTCTCGGCCATTGTATTATCGAAGTAATGGCGCGTCGATACGAAGGGTAGATACTGACTTTCGGGCTAATTTATACCTCTTCTCCCATGCGCAGAATGTCCCCGTAATGTACACCTTGGCTCCGGGGTGAGGCCATTGTATGAGCGTAGGAGTGGCACGAGCATCAGATTCGGGTGCCAGGTCCTCTTCCATCGACGCCGTGGTAGACTCCATACTTCCCCTCCCCTGCCGCATACCCTCACCGGCGGTGGCAGGATGTCGATTCGGAGCCAGTCGACCAAAAGGATTCACACCTGGCGCGAAGGGACTGGGTGAAACATTGCTGCTGCTGCTGCTCATCGCCGTAGCGGCCGTCAACGTCTTATCTTGACTTGTAGGTGGTGAGGGAAACAGCCTAAGTGTCGCCGCATCCTGGAGCAGCTCCTCTCTAGTGCGAGCTGGAAACGTCTTATAATCACTCTCCGAAATGGTTTCTGCTATGCTTTCCCGTCTAGATGGAGGCGTATGATATCGGTGATGGTGTTCGGATGGAAGCAAGAAATCCCCAGTCACACCTTCGTGCTGATGCTGTTGTTGCTGGTGGCGATATCTCGCGCTGGTAGAAAACTCCTGAGAGTTTGGGGTGCTATATTTTACCGACGTCGGGGACTGCAATGAGTTTCTTCGATAGCCGGGCCTTCTTGACGCAGACGATGATGGAGTACGGGTAGGTGCATTCGGAGGAGAAGCGGAAGCTGAAGAGGAAGTAGACTGCTGCTGTTGTGGGTGATGGTGCTGGGTTGCAGCGCGAGAGGGGTTATTACCCATGATGTGTGTGCGATGTGATGGTGGGAGAGAGGATGGGACATCTGGTATTGGCAGAGGTAGAACTAGAAAGTGGGCAATAAATACCTACCTACTTAAGTACTATGCCAAAAAAAACCGCGTCTATTGATGTGACTGCAGTGCCACATTTACCCGAGTGCAGCATGACTCCCAGAGTCCAGTGATTGTAGCATATTACTAAATTTAAGATTTCAATTACTGGGGAATAGCTCAAAATACCACAGTAATAGAAGATACCAGCAAATATGACATTGTAAATGATTGAGTATTTAGTTGAATGGGGTAATATTGGTCAATTGAGTAGCATTGAGCATTTGCATAGATGTAGCAGGCATTCCACATTCTTGTCACAATGATGTGACAGTAATAAACCAATATACTACAAATAACCCTAACATGATATTGTATTCAGCAAACTACATACAAAGTGTAGTGGTTAGTGGGTGTGTACAATACCCACTGTAATAGGTTCAAATCATGCCAGAGATATATTTTTTTACCATATATCAGTCAGCTGACAATGCCAGGCCTGGACACAAGCTATTGGGCATGAGTGGGCATGTATGGGCATGTGCAGGCATGTGCGAATGTGTAGACATTTGCAAAATATACACATGTGGAAGTAATATAGTATAACACACCATTTAACTCAATGCACATCATTTTGAATGATAGCAATCCAGCATCAATGTGGCATCAATATACCACCTAATGTGGTCTTCTGTGCTACAGTAGTGTGAAATTGATTTCATATTTAAAACAATTGATATTGTTGCAAATTCCAAAATACCCCACAAGTTTAGCCAATGTATACATTTATAAAGAATTCAACAATAATGCAGCATTAACTCGGCATCAATAAACGGGGCTTTTTTGGTACAGTAGGTAAGTACTTGCAGGTAGGGCTACCTGTCCAAGTAGCTGCACAGAAAAAGTAGCTCACACATCCATGCGTACACGACGGTATTAGTACCTACTGTACTCTAAGTGCGGAATGGTGCTCCACACATCCACACATCGTCATAGGACCAGAACTGCTGCAGCAGTCTTCTACCTCTGACTGGCATTGTCAGCATGCACTGAGGTAGTAAACGTGCACCGGAGCACCACAGCTCAAAGACTCGGTATGTACAGATGGACATGCACGTGAGAGTATTAATATTAATATATATTCATAGACGGCTACATTTTGAATACAAGCGAGAGCATGGGATCACTTGACAAGAGCGACGGCAGTACTGGGGGATACACATGGGCGACACTGACAGCACCAGTGAAAAAGACACCCACTTGCGATGTCAGTGACCACAACAACTAGCCAGCACCCAAATATACCAGTAGTTGTGCTAGGTATGACTACATGTACTATTGCAATTGTGCAGTTAGAGTGGCACAGAACGAACTGAACTGTGGAAATTACTAATGAAGTGTCTAGGATTCTAGATACTCCTCGGGTGTGAGAAGCTTACTTCAACAACGGTGCTGGTAGTGCTCCTCCACATACCCTCTATGACTGCCTTTACAGCCACCATCTCCATCCTCAAGAACGCTCCGATCGCCGTAATATTCCCTTATCGTCTTCTCTCTCGCCCATTTGCATGGCTCCTCTCACCCCTCCTAGTCCTTCTCCAATTCGGGGCGCGATCATTGTCTCTCCTGTTATATAGCCCCATCAACGTGCTCTCCTATTTTGAGGTCAGTATCTACAATGTCTGGCCTTGTAAAGTATATATACGTGTATACGCTGATTCTGGACTGACTATTAACCCCACTGCTCCACTGTTTGACAGATTCTCTACATCTACTGTGGATCGGCCGCCATTATTGGAGCTGGGATTGGGTCGCTCGTCGCTCTATTAGCCTACAGTCTTGCATCCGTGTTTGGAATTCTACCATTCTACTCTTCCTCCTCCTTGTCGTCATCGTCCTCTCCTTCCTCCTCCACCGAATCTCTATCCACAATCCTCGACCCATCACGTCAGCATCGCCGGTCGAATCCAACAGATTCAGGCCAGTACCAGTCCATATATGCCACTAGCCTCACTCTACGACCTGGATTCTCGCACCCTATCCAAACTATACTTGAAGAAGATGAGGACTCGCAGGTGGATGCAGGAGCGCGTCGACACCAGCGGCTTGCGAAACGCAGAGCGAAGAAAGTTCAGAAGGAGTTAAACATGTGGCTAGATGATGCCTCCAACCGCGATTCCATTTCAGATATTGAGTCTAGTTTTTAATGTTTTAATGTCGGCCATGATTCATTCATTTTCATTGGTTCATTCTCCTGTACCTTGCAAAACCCTTGAACCATATCTTGCAGTTTTCCATGATCTTCTCACAAATAAAACCCAACTCTGTGTATCCATACATTCATCAAGCTCTACATAAAATTGGGGGTTTTTTAGGACGGTTATAAGCGCATTATTTGCGGAAGCCGTTTTGGAACTGTTCAGAGAATTGGGGAACGGTAGCCGAACTGTCGCAAGACCGTTAGGCCCTATAAACCGTCTTAAAAAACCACCCTTTTCATATAGTATGATCGGGTGCTAATTAATACTTCGATCTAATTCTAATACAGCTAGTTGAGTCTCAGTAAGTGCACCCAATAAGTTCTTCTCGGCTCCAGTTCATACACTAGTCTGTCATCCGTCTTTAATTGCTGGCGCTAGCCACTGAAAAAAAAGCCGCCTGACAGTCCAGGTATTCGTACACCCCGGAGTAACCCAAAAGAAGACAAACTCCCGGTAGAAAATTAATACCCAATTGCTAAAGGTACGAAAGGAAGCCATTAGACACCAAATGGATACAAAGAGAACAGCGCTAAATTTAACACAGGCCAACAACTTCTACCCCCATTGTATCTTCAATGTTGACATTATGCGGGCGGGTCTCGAATGTCTCGAATGTGATCGGTCGAGGAATCCCTCTTGTTGTTAAGATCTACTTCCGAGGAGTTGCCGCCCATGCTTTCGACGTCTCTCGTGAACTCCGTTCGTGTCAAAATGCCTTCCAAGGGGATTGACTTGTCTTTAACATCCGTTTTCTTGCTTGTACAGTTGGTTATGACTTGGCCACCGAATGGTCGTTGAAGACTGTGATCAACTCCTCCCCGGACAACGTTCGAACTACCGAGGGAATACTGACCACCACCCAGAGTTCTATTGCACTTTTCGCACCGAGTTCTCGAGTCCATGCCCTCTTCATCTTGATGGGTGACCCAATGAAGTACCAACACCGAGAATAGTACTAGTTTGTCAGCAAAAATTTGCAACTTATGGTCCAATTACGGATCACCAACCATCCGCATTACACGCTGCAAAGCATACCCAACCTGGTTCACGGCCTCTCAGTACAAGTAGAGCGGTCAAGTTTCTGCACACCCGGTCAGAAACCAATCACACTTCTTAGAACCGAAGATAGGATCACTAACGCCAGGGTTGACAGTAAAGTCGCAACACTCCCTATGAAAGTTCGCAGGGCCACTCGTCGAAGACGACTTTGCTTTGTCGCAGTCCCGTTCTTGAAACTCCAAAGACCTATAGATAATATGTCAGCACCTACGATCTTTGACTGGACAGCCCTTTAACGCCCACCCCGCAATGGTTTCAAGAACAGCCATGTCAGGTACACCTAGTCAATTTAGTGTACATCAGTTAAAGCGTACCCTTCTCCAGATTCGGAAAGCCCTTACATTAATCACGATATCGAAGATAAGGAGGGGGATATTCGCCGCCGGCTTGAGGCCTATCCGACACTGCTTATCCTCGCCGATTTCAGCGTTGCGACTGTTCCTTGTGTCAGCCGAAATATTGCGGAAATGAACCAGTGGACATACAATACAAAGGTCAAAACGATGACTAGACAATACGGGACCAGCATCCCGAACATGTTGAACATGAACAATTTGTCCTTCCATCTTTGTCTGTTTCCGCGAATGATGAAAACCTAGCATAAATCAACTCGCAGGCCCCTTTGTCTTGAGTGATGGCCAACAAATACCTTTTCGACAAGGAAGAAATAGATTAACTGCAACAAGGTTATGAGTTAGTATACTATCGATATCCGCTAGCTTACAGCACTTACGACCTACAAGAATCGTCAGCAACTTATTCAGGGGTTAAGATCGAAGGAGGAATACTTTCGAACTCAAGTAGCAAACCAGGCAAAGCAGTATTCCAGCGTCACAGGCTTCAGGCCCACTGTTTAGACCGAAGCTTGATTGCAGCACAGTACTGGAGAAGACAAACAACCAGCTGTCGATGAAGATACCAAAAATTACTAGTCAAGACATCAGCATAAGGAAAGAAAAAATAGAAACAGAGCAATCAGTATGCGCTTACACCACCTCGCGAGAGGAAGCCCGCTGTAACAGGAGACTCCGACAAGACGTCTAGCAAGACAAAAGCTGACAACGGTGATAGCAACCATCGCCAGCGTAATGCTCGACACAAACGCCTCCTTCAACACCAGTCCCGGTCTACCCCCTCCGTTAATGACAACATTTTGCGATGGAATTGCTTCCCGGGCTAAGACCAGAGACGCATGTTGTAGATATTTGTCCATGGAGGAAGAGGCGAAGCGGAGAATTGAGGCGAATGCAGATGGTGTGTCTGTAAGTAATGGAATTAGACTTGGGGGACGAAGCGCTCGATCTTGTGGTACGCCAGTTCGCCCCAGTTGTTGCGATCTGGGGTTGGAAAGTATTGCTGGTGGCGGGTCGAATTGGGTTGCATGAAGCACTCCACTCACTACTCACTGCTGTTCGAAACGGTAAAGGTGAAAGAGGCTGAACAATTCCTCAGACGGAGCTCAGGAAGATCTTACCTACTTAAGTAGATAGATTGGCATTAATTAAATGGCATCAAATAAATACCCTGTGCAAAGAGCCTACTCCTCTTTGTCGGTACTGTGCTGATTTGGAAAGCCCTACATCCCTACCTGGGCGATCCCAGTTGCAGAAAGCTTGGGTGGGTTTTGTTTAGCGAGGGGGAAGGTGGAGCTAGCTATCAGCGGGAGTGGAATACATGAATGCACGCCAGTACATTGATGCGGGTTGTTCTCAGCCAACGGAATCGAATCGAACGAATGAGATGCACGCAATTCCGCCATGGCCGGCCAGCCGCATCAACCTCACGGACCATGTTTTGCTTGTTCCCTCTTCCCGCAGGCACCACATACAAAGCAGCACCTTCGAGCGAGCGAGTAAGTGACGAGAGAATATTGTCGGGAGCAAACGCCCATTTTCCCGCCTCTATACTTCGCCTGTACGCAACAAAAGATGGGCGCGCTGCGTATTGAACCAGCCTGATTCTTATTGATTAACACGGCACGACTTATACGCTCATTTTACTCAAGCGTTCTCAGTACCTGCTGCTCTACATTCTTTTTGTGGGTGCAAAAAGTACCCACCTTGGCAATTAGTAGAAGCACATAGTTCCGACCAATAGCCAAGTGGCACCGTACAGATTGCTGAACGATAAGAGCGCGTACCTGGTCTTGTTATGCTCCATATTCAACGGAGTAGCCTCATCCATCACCAGTATATACCTCTCAGGTGTACTTGGGTATCATTGAAGACGTGGAGTGCAATTGTCTCCCCCTATTCCCTTACTCATAGAGAGCATATTTGTCTCCAACAAGCAGTTTCTGAGTGCAGAAAGACTGCGTTAATGTTACAAAACTTATCGACGTCCTATAATGTAGGATTTGTAGAGCTGAAGTCCCCCACTGTCTCAGTTAACACGGAACAAGATCAGAACTATAGGGATCAACACAACCAACCGATCTACTCTCATGCAGAGTAATCGGACCAAATACGAGCGGTTGGAAAGAAGTAATTTGGAGTATTTATTTGGCCCAACTGTGCATTCGCTATCACTCGGGGCGGAAGTTGAAGTCCGTCTTTTACTTGAGATGATTGGAACGAATTTCAATCGTCTTGCAAATCCCCTCTTTTCTAATTGAAGGGACTAGGGTTTCTCAACGTGCTACTGGAGCTTTCTGCTGGAGTCCAGAGCGTTCCAGTTGGCTGGTGGATTTTAGTGTGTTCTCTCCAACTTCTGAGATGATTTTCCTCTGCTGGAGTTCGCTAGCGTAACAAGTGTTACCTCTAAAAGTTTAGATTTTCGCGGCAACAAGGGCATTAATGGCATCAATCCACGAAGGGAATAGCAACTCTGTCAGAGAAACTTCTGCGGTTCCTTAGACCTTCGAAGTCAATGCTTTCTCTCTATTGGCTGAATAACTCCAACTCCAACTCCAGAACTCTGGTAGAAAATTCCAGCAGCACTTTGAGAACCCTCTCCGTGTAATCTATCTAGTAAGAAGCCTATCGGTACCCTAGTTGTACAACTCTGACTTCCCAGACTACACTGCGAAGTACAAACTCTGAAGCCCGGTCTGATTCCGTATGTATATACCATGCTTCGTAAAGACAATTTCTACTTAAAGTAAATTCTTAGTATAGAAATCTCCCTATTGATCTAATACACTAATTTGTCTGGAAAAGATTACTAGTCTTTTTCCATTTTTTCTAGCCTTCTGGACAGGAGGAAAGACTGGTAAGATAGGGTTTTAACCCAAAAAGTTATATCTGTTTCCAGGAGTTCAGCCAAGTCACACTACATACTGGGCGAGCTTGGTATTTTGACGTTCTATGGAGTGATTTTACTACCAGGCGGAGTATGATAGCTTAGGGCCGGACGAAATTTGAAGTCTGGGCTGGAAATAAATCAAAAAGCATACATTTTCCCCAGTACAGCTCAATTAAAAGGAGTAACAATGTGCCCTTCAGCTGCGTACAAACTAGGTATGAATTTTAGGTCTTTGTATAAGACTTGTTTCTTGATCGTATAGGATATTGAAATAAGTAGAGGCTTCAGACTAGCTCTGAGGTCATAAAAACATTGTATTTGCACACAACTGGGTCGTCGTCGAATGCATAGTGAATATTATCGTCTTCGTAGTGCTTAGATCTCCAGTTGCTAATGTTAACTATTTCCACTGGAGGCGCTTTATGACATTCGTCATCTGAACCAAGGTAGTCGATAGTAGAAGGTGTGAAAAGTGGGATATCTGTGCATCCTAATACTGAGGCTACAGCCACAACCGATGCCAAAGAATCAAGCATTACCTATAAACTGAGACTGTGTTAAGGGCATGATGATACTATGCTGCAGCTCCAGGAATGGAGTTACATTAGACAAACACTCAAAAATACAAAGTATGCAAGGAACGAAGATTTCATATGGTACTCAAATGGAAAGATCTTATGTACGCTCCTCCAAGTGTTTGTATTATTGAAGGGCTTACTTTCAATTCGAGTGGATCACGCATCAGACGTTATCTGCCCTCTGTGACCCTCTTCGGGCTAAGTGATTTAACTCTGAGGTACGAGGCGGCTTGGGATCATATAAGGAGAGGGCTAGTTAGACTGGCCAACATAAGATTGCTTATGATCTCGTTTCCTGAATTTCAGAAGCTGGCGCTTGAGTAAGTAGGGTACACCAAGTCGATCTAGCATGCTAGCGTACCATAGAAGCACTAAATTCTTTCGAAATAGAAGCCGAGACCTATCGAAACTCGGGTAATTTAGGTTCATGAGAAGCCGGAAAGAGAATTGGGGATTGTGTCATTATTTTGTGCCCTTTGGCACCACGTTTTCGATCCTATGCAGTCTATGACTACCATTTTGTGGAGGCGGAGCTTGGTCAGGATGGAGAGGTTGAAAGATTTTCCACAGAAGCGCAAAACGTTCCTCATTTTAAAGTAGGTGCATTTAACGAAAAAGAAGACAAATGATATCATGTGCCCATAGCGCCAGCAATCCCCGTATACTTAACAGAATAGCCAGAAACACAATCGCCAGTCCCCCTCAGAGATGAAAAATTCAAGTACTCGTGACCCAGTTTTGGGCATGCCACCTGTTGCCGCTCTAACATTCCCTTGTTGAAAGCGTTGTTCAGTGCAAACATTACTAACCACTGGTCTACATCGCCGCCTACCACGACGCCATCATAGTCTTCGTCTTCGTCGTCTTCGTCGTCTTCGTCGTCGTCGTCTTGGGCAGCATAGAAGACCGGAAGCGCATCAGATCACAAAATAGCGAGAAATTGGATGTCAGAGCTAATACCGCGGTTGTACTAAACATGCTAGGTTACTCCAGCGATGGGGCTGCAGCTGCTGCCGTTGCCATTTCCTCCTCCAGATATTCTGAATCCAGCACAAGCCATCGGACCTAGTCCCGCGGGTCCTATTCAGCTAGAAACTTGGAAGACTTAGGGCACACTAGCATCGTAGAGAAGAGTGGAGTAGTTGATGAGGTGAATAAGCTCAGAAGCAGGCACGATGGCTCGAGGATGAATTATACTAAAGCGGCAATAAATCAGTATATGCCTACACGACTGGGCATGAGCTTATGCACGGGCACGTCAAGCTGGGGATGAAGAAATTCACCGGCGCATTTACTCCCATATTAACCTTGAAGGTGCCAGTCGTGACCCAAGTTTTGTACCTGGGGTAGTAGCCTGGAACTGAGAGGATCACCAAACTCAGACAGGGTGTCGAGAGCTGGAATCCATGGCAACGGAATAAACTGCTTTCTCTTCTCCAGCTCCAAACCAGTGATAAAGCTGACAGAATCGGACAACTCGATAAAGGAAGATAGATGAAAATTTTAAGATCCCAACCAGTCACGCCGATAGTCGATCTCACAACGATGTAGGGATGATAGTTGGTTCTATAGGCATCAGAGATTGCCGAAGGAGAGGTAAGGGATCCAGAACCAGCAACTTGCGGTGGCAAGCAAACCATGATGATTTCGCCGATGGCAGGAGCATGAACTGTATACTCGGACACCCAGTGGGCAATGGGGCGGACGGAGTGGACGGAGTGGAGATGAGTATTAGAGACGAATTTTGCCATACCTAGTAAGGCGGGGGAAGTTTAATACTAGTGATGGAATACTTAAGTACATTATAGGGGTTTCGATAAAGTTATAAGACTTATAAAACTATCCTTTTTGCATCGGGGTGATGGGAGCCTTATGAAAGCCTTATATAGAATGCTGTTCTAAGTCCTTAAAAATCCCGAATGCTCCTCTAAGAGTCTACGACAAGATTTTAGTTTTATAAGCCTTACAACTTTTATTGATACCCCTATAATATACTTATATACTTAGAGATCCTCGATAGTAGAAAGCTACTCGGACTCGGACGCCTTCGAATATCTGGTGCTCTGGTATGAGTGGCTGAACAGATGTCTAATACGCCGCTCCTGAACTAATAATGACCTAGCAACCTAGACACAACCTCGCCTTCATGATATCATATATCTGGCTCCTAATCTCCGGCTCAGCGCTCCCTCTTGGAAGCTTTGCGTTTTCCTCATCTCTCGAATCCTACGTTGTGCATATACCAATCCCCTTGGACAGTGCTATTCTCGACAACGAGCTTGACACCAGTACACCATGCAATGTTGCACGCCATGCGAGCACGAGCCAAGGCCGAACATTGATGACTGTTTGGGATAAAAGCCTTTCCGCATCCCTAGCAGCGTTTGACTCCGAGGAGCGGCAGTGGGTGGACAGGTATAAGCACTTCGTTCGCAAGGGCAAGGCGAGTGGGCATTTTGGAATTGCATGGGGGGTAATATGCCGTGCTTCCGGTTTGCAACTGGAGGACGTCTGTTATGTGTTTATGTTCAATCATTGCAAGGCAGTGCTATCAGCAGCGGTCAGGTTAGGGTTGATCGGACCTTACCATGCACAAGCAGTGTTGGTACTAAAATGGACGAGGGAGAAAATACAGACTCCATTGACAGAAGGAAAGAAGATAAGCGTAGACAACTTGGCCAGACTGTGCCTGTGTTGAATCTGTATCAAGGCAGGCATGAGCTGCCGTATTCTAGAGTTTTTAATTCATGATGGGCCCCCTTCATTATGCTACGCATTGAACCGCACGGAAGCCCCGACACGTATTATTATCGGCAACACGGATTACTCGATAAACATAACTCTTGCTGCTCTCGTGCCCAAACATTTTTGTTCGTTTTTCGAGGGACTTGCATGTTTCGTATTGAATATTTCGATATTTTTCTACATAGTACAAAAGTATAGCAACACATAATTCAACGTTTGAAGTACCCACCTAAAAGATACATGGGCTTGTGGCACCTGCATTGCTATTTCCCCCCTGTATCGAGTACCACGGCATCATAAGAATGAATCTACGTATCTTGCCTTCTGCCTAGGGTGGGATAATTAATATGGGATTATACTCGGGTCTGGGAGTAAAGGATCGGACGCCCCTGTTCTGGTAGGTAGCCACACAAAACGGTAAAACTGGGTGCGCCAGATGCAGTTTTAGGCAAAGTGCGATCTGAATAATGGCAAAAATGGTAAAACTGGGGAGTGCACTGACTTCCACCTCAGCTTTCCCCCCTGTTGACACCCTGGTCTCACAGCAAAATTTAATACCAGAAAAGGAGCGTCCGATCCTTTACTCCCAGACCCGAGTAGTACTCTACTCAGCTCCAGCCTCTCGTTGCCGAGCGAGCTAACGAGAAATGAGCTTATGGATGAGGCTCCAGCGGCTGGACACGAGACAAAGTACTACTAGAGTACCGTATGAGTAGAGTACAAACAAAGATTTGATTTGCACCACCATAACAATTAGTTTCGAGTATTGGAAACAATTTGTTGAATCATTCTGGTGCAAGTGTTGTAGGTACAAAGTTAGCCCGACCAATTCGAGTTGCCGTTGGGTTCACCTCTGACCTCCATACAACATTTGTTGGAATCAATTATCAATAGACCTATTTGACCTACACTCTAGCGGAAGTATTTGCAAGTATTGCAACATGTCATGCATTTGATACCCCTTCAGATCACCAACCAAATAATAATGCAGAGGAAGGGTAATCATTACAGTCGTTCAAAAAGGAAATGCGACAACCATTTACGCCCCATCCAACCCAGTAAACTGGCGAGAAAATAAAGAACAAACCCATGCTTGAAACGAACATAATAGATGAACGGACCCCAGACAGTCGCCGATTGACAGGGCTTTACGGAAGGATATTCTTCAGCGCGGCTTTCTGCACGGGCGTCAGAGTTGCAGGGAAGACAATCTATATCAAGTCTCGTTAGCTGCAGATGCACCATGAGAATCATTGGAAAAGAAAAAAACGTACGTCAACCTTGACAATTAAATTGCCGCGCTGACTCGGATCCTTAGGCAAGATCATTCCTAGAGCAGGATATATTTCTGTCCATGTAGGAGAAGTCGGGCCACTATGGGACACCTTTAGGTTCTTGCCATCGATAGTCTTGATTTGCTTCGACCAGCCAGTGAGGGCTTCCTTCAGCGGAATTGATATGGTAGCAATCAGATCGTCGCCTTTTCGTTCAAATAAATGATGCGGTTTTTCCGCAACAACGAAGTGGATATCTTGTTTAGTTCCCTCGATTTCATCACCAACTCCCTTGAACTTGAACTTCGAGCCAGCCTTCATTCCAGGTTTGACGGTGATTTCGAGATCCTTATCCTCGCGCTGTATCCTGCCATCACGGTCGAAAGTCTTGCGCTTGACTTTAAACTTCTTCTTGGCTCCGTGGAATAACCTGAAATAACGGTTAGCGGTGTTGCCAAGGTTGAATCGAACGATAGGTAGCGTACTCCTCGAGAGTGAACGAGATTGGTCTCTCAACAACAGTGGCTTCTGGAACGGGTTTCCTAGCACTATTCGAACGACTACCACCAAATCTTGTTGATCCACTAAACGACCTCGCTCCTCCGCCGAGGGGGCTTCCACCACCAAACAAACCTCCAAAGTCATCCTCTCCATCCAGCCCGCCCATTTTCGCAAAGTTGGCGAATATGTTCTCTGGGTTTCCCGGCATGAAGCCGAAACTACCGCCTGGAGTTGAAGTTGTAAACGTGAATCTTGGACCGCCACCGAAGCTTTCCCCGGGTCCAGGATAAGCATCAGGCTGGCTGAAGCCTGCCGGAAACCCGCCTGCGCCAGCACCTGGACCGGAACTCGGCGGAGGGGCGGTGCCGCCGCGCAGTAAGAATTCAAGGCCATACTGATCGTATATTTTGCGTTTCTCGGGATCCGACAGTATTTCGTATGCTTGTGAAACATCTGCAATAAACCTTAGCTACAGCGTCCACACGTAGGTGACTCAGTGAATACCTTTGAACTTTTCTGCAGCGTCCGGGTTGTCTTTATTCTTGTCTGGATGGTACTTTAGGGCGCCTTTCCTACGCGGGTGTGAGCCAACGATGATGTGCAATGCAAACGAAGTGAGTGGATAGCTATCTTACCGGTATGCTTTTTTGATATCGTCAGTGGACGCATCGGGCTTGATACTGAGAACATCGTAGAGCTTTGACTCTTTCACCATATTTAGAGTAGTTGTGTTTGTGTTAAACCGATGAGCAGAGGTCAGAGATGGTCTACAAATAACTCCTGTAGAGCTGATGTGGCGTGGTGAAGATCAAGATAGAAGCTTGTAGAAGGTCATGCTACGGTGACGTATTTGGTGTGTCTCTGATCAGCCACAATGGATTTAATCCGTTGTTGTGTCAAAGGTGGCGTTGCGGCACCACTCCTGTCGCAGTAATATAATCAATATTCTAGTTCTGGGAATAGAAGAGCTAAATGGCCTTAAAGAAACTAAGATGGACTCAATTCGAAATTTTATCGCAATACAAACATTAACCCCATGCCCATTGGAAGGCGAGCGCCCGAGTAACCCTAGTATAAAGAAACCGCACGAAGACACCAGAAAAAAAAAACCATAACATAACCCGTAAGTACAAGAAAGCCACCAATTGATCACAAACATCGCCGGTTGCTATGACATTTTGCTGTAACATACATCACTGTCCCATTGGTGCTTATTTCCCGAAGTTGATGGAGACCATCCGGTTATCTCGATCGTCCCCAACATCCTCCAAAAGATGAATGTTCTCCTCACGTAAAGAAACACCGCTATCGTCATGACCCAATTCTTCACTTGTATCAATTAAGTCGCTCCCATCGGACCTTCGCTCCCTATTGGTCCCATATACTATGTTCTGCTCCAATCCATGATTGAGGAAGCCGCCTCTCTCAGCCTGCCAGCTCATCCATTCGTCTATCCAACAACGAACTACCCACCAACTCCCGAATGAGATGGCACCATTAGTCGTCAAATCTCTTAACGCAGCCGAAGCAACAGCGCCAAGACATATATTGAAATACCTTGGTGACTGTACTCCAAAGCGCTCCGGTAGGCTGGTGAGGAAGTTCGTCCATTTATCCAAAACACTTTCCGTACTCGCACCATCCTCACTACCGGGAATAGGTGATAAGGTCGCTCCGTTGGAATATTGTGTTGAAGCTGGTTGTAGAAGATTGGAAATCTCGGACCCCAGAATATGCTTAGCGAGTGGGGCATGACAAGGAATCTCGCGATTGATAATTATTTGAGGATTGACATATGCTTGCCAATCCTTGACCATCTGCTCTCGATCTGGAGGATTACCCAAAAATCTGGCAGCCGCATGCGCAGCATCATTGACCCTCAGAAGGCGGTCGACAAGACTTGCAAAAATCGTGGCAGGAGCCAATTTTGCTTGTATAACGTGGTAAGAACAGGCGCTGAAAGTAGTGGAAATGTGGGAAGCAAGGTTTGTGGATAGTTGGCGTAATGCAGACAGAACGAATGACGGAACAACTTGCAAAGCTAGAGGCGATAAAAGCCGAATCATTTCCTATGAGTTTTCGCTACAGTTAATACCAAATGTGACATATTAGAGGGGCTTTTATACTTTGTACATGACCCAATCGGCTTCCCGAATCCAAGGGGCCAACGATGGCGCAGCCAACAGCTTCTGGACCGGTACAGTCAGGGTACCATGAAATGAGACAAACAATTGATGAAATTGCTTCAGGCGCATGTACCGGACACATTCCACCAGCGAAGTGCAATGTGAACGATATATTGCTATCAAAGTAGCGGCAACGTCAAGATCCGTACCAGGGGGGATAAATGGATTGATATCAGGAATTCGAAAAACATCATTAGCCGATGTAAGACTATCGGGACCGTCATGTCGTAAAAAGCATAAATCATGGAGCATAAAATTCGATAGCGGTGTTTCGTGATAGTGTGAAGTTTTGGATAGTGCTTTGTTTGAGGGACCAAAAGTGCCAATGGGAGCAGTGGCGCGATTACTGGGACTGCAAGCACCATCAGTCAGTAACCAATATAGAAAGGATGTAGAGGGATAAAGACTTGCACATGATCATCCCCAACCGCATGCGCGGGTGGTTCCGATCCGGAAGCGGAACCTGGACCGTGGGACGCATTAGGGGATGTATGTTCTCCAGCAAGCCGAATACCACAATAATGGTATTTAGATTGTCCTCGGACACCGAGACGACGGGTCTTGATTTCTGGGTACAGAAGTCGCACCAGCTTGCCAAAAGACGCCGGGTTGAGAGGCTTAATCTTTTCATTGGCACAAACGGTAACATAACGTGCATAAACACGATTACGTGGAACAGCTACAGAGGTGTCAGGGACACGCTCACAGTTGTGCATCAACCTTGGATTTTCCGTCAGCTCAATCAAAAAGCTTCGCTACACTAGGCAAACGTACCATCCAAGGCCATAGACCTGCCTTGTCTTCTCAGCGGAAGGAGAGTTCTCATCGTTTCTCACTCTTCGTGCAAGCTCCCCAAGTTCAACATCTTGATTTTCACTGGCCAAACGGCGAAGCTCAGCATCGTTGTCTTCGGCAGCAGCTGATGCTCTCTTCGACGTTCTTCCAGAGGTTCGCCCTGTAGAATCATCTTCCACCATTGCATCTGCCTCGGGCACTTCTTCTTCCACAGCAGCTGGAGCTTCTTGAAAATGAACCATGTCGATTATTGGCGGGGACATGGATGGTGCATCGCCAACACTGGCAGTTGGAGTGTCGGGAGATGGACCGCCTCCGAGTGCAGGATCAATTGGAAAGGCATTTACGGATGATGATAATTGTGATTGATCGAGAAGCGCGTTGTCGACGGGAATTGGAGTTGTGTCAGAGACTTGTTGCTGTGTCAAAGCCAAAAGAGAAGGGTCTGTTGTGGGATGGCTCTCTGGGGAATATTGAGCAACAGAAGTCGGAGTTGCAACCGGTGGTTGTGGGCCTGCTGGATTAGATATAATCGAGCGCGAACGCGACCGTTGCTGTTGTTCAGATTTTGTTGCTAGGGGAGAAGATGTGAGCTCCAACGGTTGCAATAACAACAGGGATCGGTTGGGGGTATGTATACCTGAGGGCGTTGCTGGCGGTGATGCATCCTCCATGGCGACGTCGTAGTCGATGTCGATGTCGATGTCGATTTTGGGGGGTATCTCCTTTGGTGATGGTTTGTTTGCGTTTGTATTTGTGTTGGTGTTTGTGAGGTTAGTAAATTGAGGTGTTGAAGGGCTGTCGAGATTATCGTGTCGTGTCGTGTCGTGGCAAGACAAGTGAGAGTGTTTGTGATGATGGATGCAACTTCACAAAATGTAAATAAAATAACACTCATACCCTGGCAACCAAGAGCTGACAGAAGAGGGTGATAGGAGACAGACAGGAAATTCTGAACCGATCCAACGACCAAATCTTTGTGCCTGCGACTAAGAAGAGTTCGGGCAGTACCTGCTCTACGGTAGTAGGTTCTCCTGACTATACGATTACTACCTAGATTATGGTATAGTCTCTTTCTCGTGAGGTCAACTCGGGCAGACGATTGATTCAGTGAAAGAGTTCGACGGTGTTGGCGTGTTGGCGTGTTTTTTTTCGGTGAAGGATGGATGGTTGCGGAAGCAACGGGGAAGCGCCAAAAACACAACCGACCAAGGTGTGGCGAGATGGTGGGGCTGGTGGACTGCACTGCAACCAAAAACGGTTAGCCACCAGAATAGATTGCGAGACCAGATCCGATTTCCCGATTTCCCGAAGGTGATGGATGGATGGGTGGGTGATATTTGATGGTGACGTTTTGAGTCCCAAGCCTGCTGCGAGAGGTTGGTTTCATCCAGGGCGGTAGACTACTCTACCGGGACCGCTTAGTGTTGTTTGTGCCAACTTTCAAAAACTCAACCTTTCTAACCACGTCAACTCTGCAGGACACTCCGCCGCCATCCATCTAAAAGTACTTAATCACTCACTTTTGCCCGACCACCAGCCCACAACACAATACTCAACAACAATAACTGCGCAACTACTTCTCAAGCAATCCTCTTCAATCTCTTCATCTATGTCGTACCAAGACAAAGCACAGAACATCGTTTCTCAGCTCGATAAAGAGGTTTGTTCGCCCGTGGTTCCAGTTACTTTCTGATCTGTACTGATTATCAACATCCGATAGCTTTCCAAATATCCGGCTCTTAACAACCTTGAGAAGCAGACCAGTGCGTTTTCCCTATTATTTTCCATGATAATTACTATTCAGTGATTGTGAAGTGGACGGGACTGACTGACTTTCGCCTCAATAGATGTCCCCAAGGTGTATGTGATTGGAGGACTCGGATTCGTCTATTTCTTCCTCATCTTCCTCAACTATGGTGGTCAACTCTTGACAAACCTTGCCGGCTTCATCATCCCCGGATATTATTCCATGAACGCCCTGTTTACGGTGTCCAAGGTTGACGATACTCAATGGCTCACGTAAGTGTTCCTGGTTCTCTTAGAAGGCGAATGAGTGTTATCTATCCGATATACTGATTCGAAAGGCGAATAGATATTGGGTTGTCTTCGCATTCCTCAGTGTCATTGAGTCTGCGTTCTCTGTGACCTACTGGGTCCCTTTCTACTACATCTTCAAGTTTGGCTTAATCATGTGGCTTGGTCTTCCTCAGTTCAGGTACCTATACTTTGCACTTACTTGATATCTGTTTTGCCCGATAGCCCAGACCATCCATCGCTAACTCGAGATTGGCTTGTAGTGGTGCACAAGTTGTCTTCAAGTCGTTCCTCCAGCCCCTCCTCGCCAAACAGTTCCACTCGGCCAACTCTGCATCAGCCAATCTCCGTGCTAAAGCTGATTCTATCAGCGGCGATAAGACTATGTAAACATCTATATGCAGATGTTGTACTTTCCGATCATATTTGATGACATACGAGACAACTGCTTGGTCAGACAAGATTCTATCATAGTTGTGGGTGTTGGTGCGGGCGTATGGGATCCGTTTCATTGCGCAGAGAGATTTCTTTTTTTTGGTCCCTTGGGTTTTCCTTTGGTTTTTCTCAACTCCTTCAGGCTGCGCTTGTGACAATGGCAAACAAAACTACAGAATATTCCGTTGTACTCCAATTTAAGGGAAGAATGTGTCATGATCTAGTATGCAGGCTAAAGCACTTTAAAGCTTTAATCGTTACCATTCACACCAATGTGCAGCCTTAAGCCGAAAGCAAGACAAAGAACAAATCCTACGAATCGAAAAGCTACAATCTCGAAGAATGTCCCATTTTTGTTTCCAGAGCGCCGTAACACCAAGCGTAAATCTATCATCTCATCTGTGGGACTACCCTTCCCCCTCTTCAATGCGTATGCGATTCTTTCCCTAGCAATCTCAAAAGATACCCATCCGTGTGCCCCATGTGTCGCCCTTTGGCGATATCACGATTGTGTAAGGGAACGGATTTACATCATTCGTTGTAATCGGGGGGACGTGATTCTTTTCGTTTCCAGCAAGGGTAATGATTTTTAGAATTGTAGCCTGCAGCTGGTCTTCAATTTGTCCCCGAGCTTTTGCGCGGCCTGGTTACTGAGTTAGCCTATCATACACAGCAAGTCCACCCCATGTAATAGAATAGACATCGTAATAAGCGAAGGCGGGCGGGCAAACAAACCAGCCTCAGTCCTGGGCGTGACTATAGTGACATTCAATAACCACTGTTCCCAGCATACTTTCTCCTCCGCCTTTGTAAACCAGCTTGCCTTGCGTGGACGCTTTTCATAGAACTGTATGGCAAGTTGACCTTGTGCCAGGGTCGGGGATGGGGAAGGAGAGGCTTCGATGGAACGGAGAAGGGAGGCAACGCGCGCTTCTATGAGCGTATCGAGCTCTTGGTCGTCGAAGGAAGGGAGGGCGAGGTCTAGAAGATCGCGCGTCTTTGGGCGGAAGCTGCTAAAGAAGCGGTGGAAGAAGATGGTACACAGTACGCCTGGTTTATGTTGCCTTAGCTGGCAGAACCAAATAGAAGTCGAGACCGGAGAAATAAGAAAAACCTTTAAGGATGTCGTTTAGGAGGGCGTGGTCGGTGAGGACTTCAAGGGAGAAGACGGGTGGTCGGTCCATATCATACCATCGTCCGAGCTAGCGTAGATTTTAGATGAGCAAGCTCTTCCCCCGCAGTGCGGGAGTGATTGGTTTGAGGATGCGACAGGTTTGAGGGGATCGGGCCGAATAAGTAAGTCTACTGGAGGCTGAGATCGGCGTGCACAACGGTGGTAAGTAAAGAGAGCAGCAGTAGTAGTAGTGGTAGTGATGGCAATGGTGATGGTAGTACTGGTAGTAGTAGCAGCAATAAAGATGGTGGTATAGATGCGTGTGGGAAGGAGAGATGGAGCATGAGGGTAACCACTTCTCTAGAGAAACAGGCGATTTAAAAAAAAACTGTGCTTAAGTACCTGATACAAAGGTAAAGTATAGCAATGCAGCGTCATCACCTATAAAGCTTTTCATAATTCCTACAGCGAATAGAGTACTTCAGAAATGAAGTATACTGCCCGTTAAAAGTCCAGCGATTTCGTACTTATATGCTTTGCTACAGCACTTCTCAGTTTTAATTAGCGCTGTGAACGATCGAAACAAAGCTTCGTTTTTCCTCCATACCGAGCAATCTATCAGATCAACTCTTTCCGTTGTGATCTCGACATTCTCACGAGCAAAGCGACTAACATCAATGTAGGCATATCTACCTATAACCCATCTCAGCCAGCGGAGAGATACCCCGACAATAGATGAATTACTGTTATGAGTGATAGGTCAAGATGCACTTATAATACTTGACTACTAAGAAGTACTTAGTAGTACCAATGGTAAATCTTGAAAATCGCATAGAGTACTTAACTTACTCTTTGTCTAATACTTATATACTGTAAGAAAAATGGGAGATTTTGCAGACGAACGCAAGTTAGTCTATTGGGATGAACTGTTGAACTATCACCATTGCGTTCAATGGCGGTCAGGGGACCGTTCTTTGATTGTTTTATCCCAACGCCCGACGTGCGTCTGTCTGCAAAAATTGCGATTTTTTCTTACGGTACTTAACAGGGTCCATAATTGAATGCTTTGGGAGCTATCTACTTTCGGCTGCGATTCCATCCTGTGCACCGGGCCGTACAGACATCGGCAAGCTTCTTCGTTACGATCGGCATGCGAGAGAAGAAAAGAGTTTGGATTTGTAGGGCATCGGACTGAGTTGATGGGCGGTTATCTGCAGGCAAGATGATTCCGCAGCTTTCGCTAATCTGAGTCCATACTACTGACGGTGGCTTCTGAGAAAGCTCTGATGAATGGATCGTGCCGCTGTGAGTACTGTCTGGTTGGTTATTGGTCATACTGCCTTTGTTGAGTAGGCTCTCACAAGTAGACGCGACCAAGCAGCTGCCTCGGCCAACAGGATAGCTCCCTCCTCTCTCCCACCGTACCCATCAATCGGCGACCAATCCCATAATCAGAGACTAAAACCAGCCAACCCACTAGATACGTCTCGACAGACCTTCTCTGGAGTTCTCAAACCATGCCCTCGAGACCACTGTGCTCGTGTTTATGTTCCTGTTAATCACCACCCATCATCGCCATCATTATCGCCTGCTAAATCGTCATCACACGACTGAACCCCTGCCATATACCATATTCCACAGTTTCTATCACGCACTCTCACTGGTACAGCATTATCACATCAATTCCTCGCCGCCGCCGCCGCCGCCGCCACTGCAATGTTTGAAGAGACGCGAAACTTCTTCAAGCGCAACCGGACGAACCTGGCCGTGGGGTTTGGTCTGGCAGGCGCAGGATACTTGGCCGTGCAATTCATAGGCAATAAGCTCTCTGAAGCGCGAACCCGCATGATGAGTGACCGAGTAGCTAAAGAAAAGTATCCATACCCCAAAAGCGTATTCGTTGCATGTTTCCACGCTCACACCCGTATTGTAGTATCAACCGTCGCTTTCAGCAGAACCAAGAAGATTGTACATACACCGTCCTTGCACTCCTTCCCACTGCGACGGAAAACATTGTCAAAGAGTTCCCCGTCGAGTCTTTAACCCAAGAACTGCAGCAAAAGAAAGCGGCGCGCATCGCCAAAAGCGCTGCAGCCTCTACCACCGACGCCGGTTCCGATGCCGGAACTCCAATAGCTCCCGCAATCTTGCCGTCTGTAGTGAAGGAAGATGATGCGCAGTCGCTCCAGTCCTTTGCCTCGGAAACATTTTCCGCCGCTCCAGGGAGAGAAGAAGGCTCACCGGTGGTGGCGATAGAGAAAATGCCGCGCAAGACAAAGCTTCAGCTATGGGATGAAATTAAGATCAGTTGTGCGCACCCCTTGTCCTTCATGGAAGCAATGCTCATGGGAATAGCTCTCGCCCGGTCTTTTACCCTTCTCTACACACTCTCCCTCCTAACGCTTCTAACGCGTGTCCAACTCAACCTTCTCGGCCGCAAAAACTACCTCTTTTCCGTCCTCTCCCTGGCCGAGCGCAATGACAACAACCCCACCATTCGACTCGAGTCCCACGACGAAGAGCCTGCTGGTGGTCTCGACATCGAGACTAACCGACAATACCTCACCTTCTCCTGGTGGCTACTTCACCGCGGCTGGCGCCTCCTCAGTGCACGCGTCGAAGCTGCAACAAAGCAAGTTTTCGGGCCGTAAGTGAGCTCCCACCTACTCCCCCACTCACTCCAAGCTAATCGATCCCTCAGGTTAACCCCCAGAGACACAATTACCCTCGGCAGATTCCGCCAACTCACAATGGAGGTCCGCCGCATCGTTGAGACACCCGACGATTCAACCCGTACCGAAATCCACTGGCTTCCTTTCCTCCTTCCGCCATGTGAAGAAGAACCTGCGGTTCTCGCTGAATCTGGAACCTTTTGTCCAGACTCCATTCCGCGATCTCCTTCCGCAGAACTACGGCGTCTCCTTGATGAAACCTCGGATCTGTTAGAATCTCCAATGGCTTCGACAGTAATGGCGCACATGCTAGCCGTTGGGTTCGAATTACTGATTGATGGGAAACTGGCACCATTAGCTTATGTACCAAAAGGGGCGACCGTACAAACTGTTGCTGCGGGGCCGGGGACGGGAGATGACTCTGATGCGGGTATTGTACACAGGATCACTGAGGTGGTCGAGGATAATGCTACTGCTAAATTTGCGAGTGTTTTGGCAGGTTTGGCGAGGCAGGCACATGTAATTGGGAATGGATCACCGAATGAGTATTTGTCTGTGAGTACCTTTACTAAACCTATACCAGAGGGCCAGGGTATTCTGATGGCTAATTATGTCGGGTGTAGGCAATGGAGAAAGGTACAGAACTGGAGGGCTTTAGTGCACTGGTGTATTCTTCGAATTTCGAGTTTGCCCAGGAACAGATCTAGAACTAGGGTTAGACATAGAGCAACAAATAATTGTGAGAAATATCTAGATCTGTTCAAGTTAGTGCTAGGTATGCAGTCATAGCGGAGAGTTTCGAGAGAGGAGCACACTAATGGACACTGCTCCGATTGTATGATCACTTGTGTGAGTGTTTCTTCACGGAAAGTTAATGCGGCGCAGTGCCTCTATGAAATACCAGAGCATCATGATAATCTTGTGACTAATAATCCCCATAGTTATTATCAATATTGCATGTCCCTACCCATGTCCCTACCTACTTAAGTGGTAGGTAGAGATGTACGTCATCTAAGTAAGGTAGTCCCCAAGACTGAACTCCTTTGTTCAAGACACGTCTGTAATCAAGTCAGCATGAATCCAAAGGACAGTATTCAATATTGAGAGCGTACAGGCAAACTCTGTTCCTCTAGCTTTCAGCCAGAACTCCCTTGCAACTTGGTTAGTCCCGCGTTTTCCCCTGAGACTGCATGGCACTGAATTAGCAACTATAGTAACTTTTATATCATACAACTCGGTATTGCTTACCTAATAACTTTCTCGATGAACAATCTTTTATCTTTCTCCGAGATATTGGCAGTGGGGAAGCCGGGCTGGTCCAAAGCCGCTCTCAGCCATGCCTTGGATAGGGGTTGTCTAACGACCAGCTTCTTCAATGGCTCTACAATAGTATCAACTTCGCTCCGTTGACATCCTCCTCCCAAAGCCTACCGTACTTATTTTAGCGCCCAGTATTCCAGAGTCATTAGTGAAAAGTGACCTGAGAGGGTCATCTTACCCAGCACAGCTTCTTGACCAATCTTGGCCCACATCCCTTTATTATCTCTTCAATCGCGGCTTGAACTTCAGGTCTTTCATTCGTTAGAGACACGAAGCTTGCCCAAAATCCGGCTGCCGCTTTCTTGACCAGTGTCTCTCTCACGACTAGAGAGTCCAGCACAAACACGAACAACCTCTCAAGCCAATCATTCGGTTGGTAAAATACAAGCACGCTGATATAACGTCTCAACAATCGACTCAGGAATTCTGCCACGCTTTGTGCAATTTCTGGTTCGTTTTGGGGGATATCGCCCATTTCCATAACCAGGGTTGCGACGAAGTCCAACAGTTGACGAACTTGTATACTGATATCGGGGCTTCCTGCTATCGAATGTGAACTTATGAGCGTGCAGGCTGTCGCTAGTACTGTCTCAGTACGTGCACGATATTCTAGGAGGAACCCCGTGACCACGTCTGGCCGGAAAACAAAAAGCCCTGGGGTCATTTCCGTGAATCCAGTTTTAAATACCCCACAGGAGGCATCGATAACCTCACCGTCCCCTCGGAGGGCATGACAGAGCATTCGAACCAATTCCACAACTTTTGTCTGAAGTAATCCGCCTTCCGCAGCTTCCCAGAACGACACCGGAAGTTTTAGTCCTTCACTGCTGGCACTCAAATCAACAGGCAAATCATCTGGTGCTTGCAAACCCTTCCCTATGGAGACTAAGCAACGCAATGCCAGCAGTCCTGTCTCTTTCGCCTCCTCTTCTCGCTGATGCTGGACCAAAAGCAGGCACTTTTGTGCATCCACCTCCACAAAGCCCAGTAACTTTGAGATGGGACCGAGCTTTTGCTGTTCTGAGGGTAATGCCTGAACTACATAGGATATAGCACATAAGACCCTTTCTTTCGCAATGTCGTCAGCACTAGAGCTCGCAGAAAAGACTTCATACTGGTGAAGGAAGGCAGATAATTCACTGGTAAGTGTACTACGGCTGGAGGAGCAGAGCGAGGATATAGACTTGGATGCATTCCTCGCCAGAGCAGGGGTCGAGATACAGGTGAAGAGAAAGTTGAGGGCTAGAGGTAGATATGTAGGCCGCCTCTCGAAGAACGAAGCATACGAACCTACCACCGTTAGCTATCGCGTAAATGTCACAGTGGATGCTACGTACCAACGAGATTTACGGATGTTGTTCGGGCCTTAAGAGGAATATCCGCCTCAACATCCGCCAGCATTACAAACAAACTACTTCCAAACAAACGCTCCATGTATATATCCTCGTATGGATCATCGCCGAGCGAATCGCTGAGAGCATTCAAGCAGAATAAACTTGCCTCTATCTCTTCCCAGACAATATTAATTTGTGGCATCAACGCCCCTGCAACTTGATCGACGAGGTGTTGGAAAAGCCCAGGTCCAAGTATTCCATAAGCCGATTCCACGAAATCAGCCACATCCTTGCGAAAGCTCATGAATCCATCTTTCTGATCTTTAGACCACTTCATCAATTCATGATTCGATGGAACACGAATCTTCCTCCAAAATTCTTCGACGGCACGTTTTATCTCCTTTTGACATTCTGCAGCCCAGGGCTCATCGAAGCCATCCTCTCCATCATTCTCGAGCAAAAACTCAACTAAGCTTCCCCAGAATTCAAAGGTAGTTCCAGAAACTTCGTCCTCCACCTGTGGATATCCAGGTATGGTGAGAATACCATGTAGCATTTCGATCATCGCTCGGCCAGAAGAGGTATCAAGGCTTTTAGCAAGTTTTTGAACGGTTGCTTCAGCGAATGTGACTAGAAGCCTACCGAATTGAATAGAATTCCAATCTGAGTCTCCGGATATCAGTGATTCGTACCGTTCGACAGCCCATGGCGAGGTGAGTATGTTCGCCAGACTGTGATTATCCTGCGGGGTGAAGAACGAAAATGATAGTGATAGGATATCGATAACGACATCACACGCAGCTTCGAAGGTACATTCATTGGCTAGCCAGTTTACTGCAATAGGTGTAAGGGATTTCAACAACGGGAATTCGGCGCGGAAATCTATATAAGCACGAAGGGAGTAAAACACCCAAGCCTAACTCAGATTCAGCAAAGATAAGGAAAAGCAAGAATGTAAGGTCGTACTTGAAATGCCTTCAACCCGACATCCACTAATCGGGCATCAAAGGTTTCCGGAATAGAATCCACCCCATTAGGCATTTTGATAGCATTGTTCATCAACTCAACCGCCTCAGCTTCATTAGATTGAATCTTGAAGCAAAAGTGATGGTTCTTGATATTCTTCGTATCCACTTTGCCGACTTCTTCTACCAATATCGCTGCGAACCATAGCGCCCCAAGCTTCGCGCTGGGTTTCATGGTTTTCAGTAGCTGAGATGATGGTGGCATGTCTAAGGCCTCCGCCGCAGACACGGCACGACCAGCAAAAAGACAGCAGGTAAGATGTCTGACACAATCCGGCCATGACTCTGGGAATCGTATGAAAAAGACCACCAACGTAGAACAGAGTTTCTTAATGACAAGCGGCGAAGAATCCTCAGTTACGAGTTTGACAAGCCAGCTGATGAGTCGTGTACGAAGCACATGTACATATTCCTCCGATAGCGATTCCCTACATCACAAGCATATCAAACCAACTCCCGATTACTGAACGGGTAAAGGCAAAATATCCGAACGAACCTACCAGTCGGAGTTTAGCTTCACGGTGAAGGTAAGAGCGCCAAAAAAACGAACGTGTTGGTCTTGCCTCTCCAACAGAGAATCAGCAAGTTGCCAGCCGTCGGGGGACCTTTGAACATCTTGCAGGATGTCTTGTATTCTTGACAGTTCTTCCGGTGTGCCTGGAAGATATAACCGATGGATTAACTGGAATAATAGTCGAGAGTAAGCCCCGGGTCAGAGCCACTGAAGCCTTGAAGATCTGGATATCTTACGGTGACAACATCATCCAAACTCTTTGGCTGCGATATAGATGCTGCCATCATAGCTCTCGGGTGAGTCGGGCGTAGTGACGTTGAGGGAGGTATCAGCGAAGGGCGTGGAATGATCTCATCTTTCTCTTCAAAAGTCGGTCTCCTTGGTAGGGGTTGTGAGTGATGGCGGTGGTAGTGATGGTGTCTGATGGCGGGGGTTATGCGATGTGGGATGTACGATGTGGGGCATGCTTTCTCTCACAGTTCTAGAAGGCGCTTGGACCACCTCCGCAAGAGCATTCAGAAAGGTGGAAATGATGCGGGACCTTAAGGTACGCAATGCCAAGCACACATTTCATCTGGCTCCGAGACACCACTGCCTTTCTTGGAGTTGCATGGGGGAACATACTTTGTTCACTGCGGCTACATTGCGCATTCTCCGTCCCTAGAGTTCTCCGGCCACTCGGTGGCTATTGCCGTTCGGAGATGAATCACTAGTACTAGAGATCAGAACTCGCAAAAGCGGAGGAAAGTGAAAAGGAAAAGCATAGATTTAGACTCTAAGAAGGAAAATGCGCCAGTATCTCAGGGGGTGAATAGACAGTTGTTTCTTGTTGCACCAGAAGTTGTAAGTTAGATATTTACTTATAATTTTTTCATCACCGAATGGCGTTCGCCACCGAGTGGCCATCCATTGCGGAAGTCATCGATTGTCAACTGATAGGTATTCCATAGCTGAATGTCTTGGGAACGAATTTCAAAACGCACTTCCACCCTTGGCAGGAAATCTGAATGGACCGGGTAACTTCCGGGGGCGAGACATCCAGGTCTCGAACACTCTTACAACTAGCCAGTTTTTGGTCCCTAACAATTCTGGAAACTGGAATACCTAAGTAAGCATGCAACTAACCGTGATGAGAATTATATAAAGAGTACCTGAGTACACCGTCGTTGTTTCACTGAGCTGATCTCCGGTATTAGTGATATGCGATTTGGAAATATGTACGCATTAGGTACTTACTAGGTAACCCTGCACTACCTATGTTATGCGAATGTTTCATCGCAGATACGAGGATTCTCGGAAGGCGGATGTATCTATTTTACTAGTCGAGTGATACCGCGTGGTGGTGCCGCGCCTCAAATACTGACAGCTTACCTCCTGATTTTCTTTAACGGCATCGGATCCAACAACTAATAGATCTCTCTTCTCGCTCGTAAACTGTCGCCTTCCCTACAAATCCGGGCGTCGCCACACACTTTGCCTCGCAAAAAGCTCCTCCCCAAGTGGAAGTTTTGAAGATCGCTGGTACCACTGCCGCTACTTCATCCGTAGGATTGAACATTCGACTCCTCGATCGAACCCTGCAGTTACGGTGCAATGCTTCAGGCCAGACTAACGAGGGCCTGCGTCCCGCTATTGCTCTCCGCCGGACGCATTGTTTCAGCTCATGACCACCATAGCGACGAGATACCAGACGGCGAGGTCATATCTGTAGAACCAATTGATTCGATACTCTGGTGGCACATATGCCTCATGATTACCACTTTTGGGGTCATGTTTCCAGTTGGTATGAGCGCATTTTTTATCGCTCCTTATTGCGATGTACAACGTGGCTGAGATAAATTAGGCATGGTATTAGGACTAGTTCGTTCCCGTTATCATGTGCCATTACAATTGACCACTACTCTAATTACTATATCCGCGGTGTACGTGAAACTCATGATAGCTAATTTCGAGGATGGAGTTAGGCTCCATTATGGTGATGCTAAATGTGGATGAAGGTTCCTTGGACATGCTCATAAGGGACGACAGTTCGCACCCAATATTCATTCCACTTTTGCATCTTCTTTGTTATGGATGTTGGGAATCCAAGTTGGGTTGGGAATCTACCTTAAGTTACATCTCGAACAAGGTTTCCACAGGAAAATACGGACTTTTGTAGTTGTGTTACACGGCATCATAGGCAAAGCTATGCCTTTAGTTTCATGGGTTCAGATGCTCTTTGGTGGAATAACGGTACTAGGATTCTGTCGGGCAGATCATTTGGGCCAGTGTCTTGCTCATTTCATCATGGGAACGGGGTTTATTGCGTATGGAGTTATTCTAGCCCTCATGCTTTTGGTTGGGCAGGCGTGGCTCAAACGAACAAGGAAATCACAGGAGTTTTGGGATTCTCTAGTCATTGCTCTGTGGGGTTGCGTTAACACATTCACCGAACATAGATGGGGACAGACCTGGAATCATGGCGATATACAGCATACATCAATGGGGATTGTGTGGTGGTGTGCCGGTCTTCTTGGTCTGTGGCTCTCTAAAGGAAGGGATGGTCAGTCGAAGCGCAATGTTATACCGGCAGTTGTGATTTTTTTGACTGGCTGGGCAATGGTAAGTGGGAGAATATGGTCTTACATATAGTATCGTTGTCTAATTCATCACGCCTAGGCTGGTCACGCCCAACATCTACCGCTTTCAACAATGGTTCATGCAGCCTTCGGCTATACGTTGATGGCCGCAGGAATATCTCGTATCATAGAAATCTGTTTCGTTTTGAAGGATAAGCCTTCAATGGGTGAGCCCATGGCATTCCAACACTTAACACCATTTTTGCTCTTCGCTTCCGGATTTATTTTTATTTCCGCAACCGAAGAACAACTAGCCCTCATTTCGAGTGTTGGGATAGATCACGTATCCTATCTTCTTGTCCTCTATAGTTTAGCATTTTTGCTATACTTATGTATGTGATTCTGTTGATTTCAATCTGAAGGAGCTGCATGCTGACAGCTTGTATTCTGTAGTTGTCCAAATTCTACTTTACCTATTTGTAAGTGCGGACGCTTCCCAGAGAAAACCGGAGATTCCCCTCGAGGATGGCCGCACAATGGTAGCAGGACAGGCACATGATGCAGAGGAATTTGAACTGGAAGGACTCATATCGGACGATGACATCGAATCTGTAGATGAACACCAGCAGCCATAATTTCGGGGTTTGCATAGCTGATTGTAGAAAATTGGGGCCGATATGTTCCTTCTTACTTATGTATATAAATTGCTTCTTGAGAGATGAGTAGGTGCGTAGCTGGATTTGGTGATTGAATATGAAGTTTGAGTTTCTCCACAGCAAGTCGACCTTACGGTGTTATTCCTCCCGTGCCCAGAAGCGGCGGCCGCGTGTAAGCTAGTGAGCCTATGGCTAGACAAAATAAGAACGAGAGAACGGTGTTATATCTTCGCGATCCAGCGAAACTAATTCCCGAGGAGCGGGTGATGACTGTTGCTAAATCTGGCATATGCATACAAACACATAGATTTGGAGATATTTCTAAGGCCATGGTATCAAAGAACATGCAATGCAAGTATATTGTAGCAGCACAAGCATGTTGGAGGTTAGTTGATTCGAAATAGAGTACTTAAGTAATGCTTACGCGCATTCATCAACTCGAAAACATTGATTTGGCTTGCAGTTAGAATAAGCCCAGTCAGGGCATATCAACGACATCTCCAAACTTCCCTGGGTGACTCGCAAATCTTTAAATCTCCCTCCCAGTCCTGATGGTTTTATTCTGAATCGATCGGTTGTTGGGAGGTAGTGAGCTGAAGCCACTCTGGTGTCTGGATCACAAACGAAATATACGTACTTACCCTATAAGGGGTTCGATAAATGTCAAAACCCTTATAAAGCTAAATTTTCTGTATATGGCTTATGGAAGCCTTAGGGAATGATTCTGTATGGCGTTTAGGATGCTTCTCTAAGGGTGATAGCCAGATTTTAGTTTATAAGGCTTAGCACCCCTTATATTAAGTAAACATAGCAGCCCAAATTATCGTCTATAGCATAGACATGCTTGAGTATTAAAGACATACTGATTCAACGCTACCTTTATAAGTAGACTGCAATTTATCTACATAAAACTGCAAAAGTATCTCTAGTAATAAATAATCCTAACTTTGAGCTTATGGAAGCTTAGATATCTGCCGCAGATGCGTCAAAACTTTATCCAAGCTCTGAGTTTCCAGTATGCCCTTTTCGTAAGATGTAAACTTTCCAAGAACATATTGGGCGACAGCAGTGCTATCCCGGGCCTCAGGTCTACCGATTCCAATTCCCAGGCGCAGAAAATCCTATATAGTATCAATAGTTACAGCCTAACCAGAGGGCACTGTAGATCTTTACCTTCGTCTTGAGTTGTGTTATTATAGAAATAAGGCCGTTATGGCCCGCCGCAGATCCCGTCTTCTTCAGCTTGACCTGCCCTATCGGCTTCTCTAACTCGTCATGCAAAACAACCAGTAGAGCCCGATCTCGTTCTTCCTGGCCCAGTCCCTGTAAAAATGCCTGCCATGCGGACCTTATGGGTTTCCCAGAGATGTTCATGAGCGAAGGCGACTGGAATAAAGTGTAATTGCCATCGCAAAATCCCTTCGATATCATACCTCCATATTGCCGGTCGGCGGAAAATTGAGTGTATTGTAATGATTTGCGAACAAGCTCAATAACAGAGTGGCCAGCAGAGTGTCGAGTGTTTCGATATACCGACCCAGGATTACCAATTGAGCAGATCTGTAGCATCAAAAAGAGAGCAGAAAAGATTCCATCAGCTTGAGCCGCTACTATCCACCGGTCTAACGAAGTTAAAGCAACGTACCAACAACTTTCTTGCCATCTTACTTTTAGTACATAGAATAGATAACCTTCTCAAGTCGAGCTGTGGGCGAGAATTGAATTCTTAAATCTGTGAGGCAAGGGCTCAGGCAGGGGTTCTGGGACTTGTAGCTTTATATGAACTTCTTATTTTAGTACATGGGTACATACAACTTATGTAGTCTACATTTCAAGCCTCGTCATACATAGCGAGCTTATTCTAACATCAACCATCCGCCTCGATTACCAACCCGCTGCTTTCAGTGACTCATTTACAGTCAACATCGCGAAAAAGAACAAAGATACGTTTACCAATTAGTCCTTCAGCTTCTCATCGACGATGAGTTCGCGCACGGGCCAGGGGACGGGGCAAGGCGGTGGCTATGGGGGTTATGACTACAGCGCAAGCAATGGAAGAGTTGGTTATGGTGGTGCAGATGGCACTCGAGATCGAAATCACGAACCAGAGCGAGGAGACTACGGAGGTTATTCAAGCTATCAACGGGGACAAGCCGAGTATGCTCGACCACCGCAATCCAGAGATCGCGATTTGTCAGCGTCCGAATCTCCAGGCTATCAAGCCTACGGGGGTGGAGAGAAAGGACAGAGAGGAAGAAGTCCTGATGCTCGGTCACGGAGTAAAACAAGTCAAGCTAGTCGCCATGGTGCGGTGCAGGGAGGCGGTAGAGGTTATGGTCCCGGAACTAAAAATCTGGATGGTAAAACAAGCCCATTGATATGGAAGAGGGGAACGCTGAATCTATATGGCGCGACAGATATCCTCCGAGTGATCGAGCGAGATTGGGACTTCATGAAAGACGAAACATGCATACCAGTGAAAGTGGCGTTGCAGTTAATGGATATCAGCTCCTTGGGATTGGCTCGTCAGTATCCAAGCTTTAGAGAGACGCATCAGGATCTCCAGTACGCTCTGCAAGCCATTGTAAATGGTATGGCAGGAAAGAACCCCATAGAGAATACTGTCTAATTACTATTACAGATCATCATCAGGGATTCAATAGCTCCATCGGAGCTTTCCACAGTATCATGCGTAGTATCACTACCTCTCAGGCGAAAGTTAGAGAGCTGAGAGAGTCGTTGATAAAAGCGAAAGAAGAACTATCTACGAGTAAGCCGGAGGTAAAGAATATGGTTGATAACTCGCAGAGATATGATGCAATGCTTCAGACCCTGAATTCCATGTCCGTGAATTGAGTTTTCCCGGACAAATGATACACTAGCTAACGGAGGCTGAAGAGAACAACTTCAACTCGTTCCTGACAAGTTGGAAGCTCGAATATCAGAGAAGAAGTTCCTAAGTGCTGTAGAACTTTTAGGAGAAGCTCTGAAGACCATTCGACAACCTGACATGATGGAAATCGGTGCTCTCTCGGACTTGCGGGCTTATTTGGGGAGCCAGGAATCGGTAATGAGCCAATATGATAATGTTCAGAGATTATCTAATAATATTGCAGTCTCTGGCGGATATTTTGGTGGAGGAATTGCACAACCATCTGTATTTGAAGTCTCTCTACTGCAACGAGCGGTGGAAGGCGTATTCAAGCAAAAACGGTATAAGATCCAACACGTGCTCGTGCCGCGCCGTAGCTAACCGGGTTGTGCAGGATCAAGTCTTAATGCGGGTGCTGGGGTTGCAAACGGGCTGTGTGAGTTCTCAATTGTCGATTCCTTACTAACCACTAACATTACAAGTCTACACGCCTACGAGCGGAGGAAGAGTACTTCATAAGTTTTTGGACGCTAATGATTTTAATCAACCTGTAAGTCCGCTAAAAAAAAATACCTTGTCACCTTTCTGATGGTCGAAGATGGTTGAAGATGCACATGCTAGCAAAAACCCTGAGGCAGATAGTTTGTCATACATACGACTGCTCCTAGAGTCGTTAAACAATCTCGGCCACCTCCCGAATGCAATAGCTACAGTTAACCAGCGTCTTCCCGTTGAGCTGTTTAAACTTGTTGACAAAACCAACATCGAAGTTGACCAGAGACATCCCAGTTCACTGACTGGCTTGAAAACTCGAGGGTACCATGGCAAAACGGTCGATCTGGGGTTAAATGAGAATGATGTGCGGGTTACCATCATACATGACCTGCTGTGCACGCTATATTCCAAATTTGAGGCCGTGATGGAAGGATACCGAGTTATTTATGATGTGGTAAAGGGCATAACGAATCGTGGTAACTCCTTACAAGACGCGGAGTCGTGGAAACATGGGTTTGCTGAAATGTGGCAATTGATCCAGAGCGAGGTGATCCCCCCCCCCGAGCCCTACGCCGGCCGTACTGATTGTTTGTTATAGATGCGGTCCTTGCTACACGATTATTTGACTCAAAGTGACAGTCGCAGCGCCCAGTCGGCTGCACCAAAGGGCTTGCACAATCTTATTAGCAACATAGTGACAGGTAAAGCACCTCGTGACAGGAACAAGGTCTGGTTTAAATCCCGATAAACCTCTCATTGGCACCTCTCATGTTGTGCAGATGATATTCAAGCTCTCCAATACGGATGTCAACTCTATGAGTGGTCTGAAAGAGGATCATGAGGATCTACAGCACATCTTGAAGGCCTCTGTCCCTGGTCTAGTATCCGAGTCTCTCCGCCCCGCAGTTTCCTCATCCGACAACAATAATGCGTCCGATGGCGCGGCCACTGGTCACAAGCTTCTTATTGAGCCTAGTGTTTTCAACATTGGCCTACTACTCCCCCCATCATTATCCTTCCTCAATCGTATTAAGGGGATTGTGCCCAGTGGGTAAGGGGGGGACGGATCCTATCTTGCTATGTTCATGCTGAATGGGTTTTAGGTCTGGAATAGTGCTCAGTACCTTGCCATCTTTCTTGGACGACTTTTTAGTCAACGTCTTTTATCCATCGTTAGAGGATACGATCCGTGATGTGTTTAACCAAACAACAGGTGACCTAGATGCCTTCCATGAAGACATCAATTGGGCACGTGTATCACGGAAACCCATTATGAAAGGTACAATAGCATTTTTAGATCTTATAACCGCATTTTGCAAGATGTTAGATACGATTCCGCCAGATCAGGCCTTCGGACAGCTGACCATAGACTTATTAACCTCATACTACGATAAATGTTTTGAATGGTACAAAGAGCTGGTTGCCCGACACCATTCAGAGGGGGCTGAAGTGAGTGATATGAAGGCGAGTGCTCGGTGGACACAAAGCGATTCTGTGCGTTCAGCAATAGCCGAAGTTTGGAGCTTGGAGGGAGAAACACCGATTGGGTCCCTCAAAAAGGTGAGCTATGCATCGTACTCCATATGTGAAAACTAATCTGATAATCCTTTAAAGGAGACTGAAGTGGAAATGAATGAGCAAGCGAGCAACAAGATAACCTCAAGTGACCTCATCACTGATCGGAAAGTCATCCAGTCTTTGTGCATACTCTGTACGAGCATGAGATGGCTTGCCAGCAAAGTAGTGCAGTTACGACATATTGAGGATCCCGAAAACTTCTCTAGGAATGATGGCGGAAATTCAGGCCGGCTGCGCCGAAGATGGACTCTTATTGATTCTGTAAGACCACAGCGTGATGAAAATAGACCAATTTACCTACCGATGACTGCAGACACTGTCAGGTATATTTTAACGGCTTCACTCTTTTGGCACTGAGATTCGAGCTGACAATACCGGTGGGTTGGAGTGCGTTTGATGGGGTTGTGACATCCTTCCAGGAATTGGCTACCTCAATACTATTTACCCTTCACGCTGAAGCTCGGTGTCGCGTGCTTTACCATCTCGATAAATGCATGTTGGAGGGCAATTACTGCCTCGACAACCCAGTGTCGACACCTGATGCAAATGTACTGGCTTTGAATACAGACATTGTGTGGTTCGACGAAGATATCTCGAATGCTCTACCTCAAAAAGAGACAGCGTGAGTCCAATCAAAACCATATCCACAAGATCCCCTAACACTTGAAAGTTTTATCGAGCGTGGCCTGGGTGCATTGATGGATCATATTTTGGTCTCACAGGCCAGTTCAATTAAGATACTCAACCAGGATGGTGCGGAACGCATGCAAATGAATATCATGGTTCTGCAACAAAACCTCAAAAACGTCGACGAATCGGCGGATCTGAGCCGTGCTTCCAGGTTTTATTCACTCTACGGTGGGGGAATGGATGACCTTATTGCAAATGCTAAGGCAGGGAAACTAGAGTTTACGTATGATGAATTGAAGGTTATTGTAGAGTTGTACTTTTCAGAGGCAATGAATAATCGAAGGGAGTCATCGTCGGCGTTGCAAGCCAGAAGGTCGTTGAATGAGAACCTGTTGGCACTTTCGGAGATTATGTGGTCATTGTAGGAGTTGTTGGTATTTGTCCATCTCAGTTTGTTCTCTATTTTCTGTTTATGGAGCAATATAGCGTAAATACTGTCATTTCAATTGTCACTTGACATGAGGAAGCAGAACGATCAAGGAACTCGGGACCTCGAACAAGCAAATAAATTCTATCAACAGCAGTCGTATGATCTCACGATTTTTTGATTTACAAGGGTACCAACTTGACGCAGTCTCACAACAAGGAGAGGTCCCCGAATTTCTCCTACAGAGTGTATTAGATTTTCGAGGTTTGCACAGTTTCTAGAGTTATGACAGACCTTGTATCCAGGAGGCATCCATCGGCCCTTGGTAACCATCTGTTCGGTGCGGATATCGATATCGGGTCGAGCCTTGGCAACATCATCCTGATAGGGGAATAATATATCAGCATGCTATCTTGTCTTTGAAACAGATTTCTGAGGCCATAAGAAGCGGGTTTCGAAGTCATTATGCAGTGGTTCTTCTACTTCCAGCCCCTCAGAAATTCCATCTCAATATCCCAGAGCATACCACAGTCAAATCGTCGAAAGACCTTGCCCCAGAAATATTCGTCAGGGTCATATTAAGATCTGCGAGCTCAGCGTCGACCTTGCTCTTGGTAGTTTCCGCATTCTTGATAGCGACCGCCTCAAAGTTGGAGATAGCAGCCAAAGTCTTGGAGACATCGTAGGCCTTGGGTTTGAATGATTTGTACGAAGCTTCAACCTCGTCGATGACAGCCTGGTTCTTCAAAATAGAACGGTAGTGGGCAAAATCAATTCCCTGAGGTGTATCCTGGAAGACAGCAACTTTACGGCGGGCATTCTCATTGCGCTTTTTAAACGCTTGCAGTTGAGCCGCAGTCTGACCTTTCAAGCCGAGGGTGGAGGTGATTTTGGCCCATTCGATCTTGAGGGCTGCGTTTCGCTGTTAACTGAGTTAGCATGTTCCTCGGTATTGAATGAGAAGGGTAAGCAGGGTCGTTACAACTGGTGCAGACATGGCAAAGAAGAATAAATGGAGATGAGTAGCGGACGGATTCGGGGGTGGAACGGCAAGTTTATTGATCTAGCGATGGTCCGGCCGCAGGCTACAATAGCTTGGTATGATTACTAAGTACTTATGAATAATGAAGTATGATTCGTTCGGTGGCGAATCGGCGCTGTTTTCTATTAGCTTTGTTGCGCTCAGACTTGTGATATCAAGCATAATGTCTTCAAATATTAAAGTCCCTCGACTACGAAATGCGTTGAGTAGTTACTCAAATGGGAACGGGTCAACATAGGTATCACTTATAGATCGAATTTAGAACCGGAAAATGGCAGAAACTCTCAACTCATCCAGCATCAAGTATTTCGAGTACATTAAATATTGCTAACAAGTTAACATGGGAATAGGAAAGTAAGCATCATCAGCAGTACTTATATTTGCACCTTTAGATATCGTACACCAACTCAGGGTGCATTTTGCACCATATGAACTCCTGATCCTTGGCGCCCATCGATTCACACTTTTTTGTCTGCTTTCTTGGTAAAAATAGCATCCTCGAGTATGCAACGCCATATGCTTATGCCGTCTTGATCGTTGGAAAGAGTGAGCGGGTCAAGATGGCGACTAAGATGAACCAACACTTCAACTACCAACTTCCTTTAGAAGAATACCAGTACTCAAGTAGTTACCGGATTCACAATATTATACTTGAGGGGTGATTGTTTTACTTCGGCACCCTCCATCCTTGACTTCTCTCCTGTCGTAATCGATTAAGGAATTCGGAACCGCCGCCGCAAGAGTAAGTATATGTTCCATAAGGTGCTCTATGTTCAGGCTGGGGAGTCTAAGGAAACCGAGGCCGAGGGTAGCGACAATGACGGTGCTTCGGAACAGATATATTGAGATGGTACCAGGGGTTAGGAATATGTTCAAGTTAGATCACTCGCATTGAAAAAGTCTCTGTTGACTACAATTTGTCTATTCGCGTTTCACTTCATTGACATAAGACAAAAAGACAAAAAGAACCGCACGATAGAAGCCCTACCCACTGTTAACTCTGCACAGTATCCGCGATGTCACTTTTATCCGCCTCATATCCGGCACTAACTGTGAGCCCAGTGACAACTCAAAACACATCCTCGAAAAGCGCCCTTGCATAGTCAGCAGCAAGTCCGCGGATCAGTATGGCGGCCTTTCTCGTTTATACTGCATGGGATGAGTGGGTCATCAGGAGGCTGAGGTTATGATTGCGATAGTGTTGATGGAAAAACTGCCGAGTCGTCTCCGTAAGACCGGAATATGTGCTGAGAAATGGGCTAATGGTCTTGTACTGAAGTTTATATACAGGATTCCTTATGACTCCCCTCAACATATATAAGATAGTAGGGTATCTTCGGCCCTTTCTATCGAGTAGATAAAGCTGCGAAGGCAGAATTTGTGAAAGAATCAAAGACTTAGATGCTATTTGCAAGCCTAGGTGAGCACTCTTTCGGTCAATATGTTGCTCACCAAAGTGGCATCATCAGTCATGAGGTCATAAGTCATCACTCACGGAGCCCCGGGATATCTCGTCCCGTAGCTGTAGAAGTCTCGTCTTGTTCATGGCAAAGTCCTCCCGGGACAACTCGTCTCGTGGTCAACATCATGCAGACCCATCCCCTCCAGCCATCCTATTATACTCACTGCTATCCTCCATAATACTACGAAATGAGGCGCACTACAGTAGCGGCATTGGTGTTCGAAAAATGTAACAGATACATATTAGTCATTATCTTCATGCTCGTAAATCAGCGGTGGTGACAGCCGTTAAAGTCCGACCGACTCGAGGTACCGCGGCCAGTGGTTCTGTCGGGCGGGTCTTTGTGTGGCAAGTCGGACAAAACTAGGGACAGTGATAGTACACGATAACAGCGAGTTCTGCGCGGCCGGTATAATTACCCGTGATTGCTGTTGTTCTACCTGAGTGACGCGGTACTCATCGTCGGGCTTTGCTAGTCAACTTGAGTGTCGAGTCCGCCATGTTGACCTGCGGGATGTAGAGTTGTGATATTTGGGTGTTAAACATGTGAGACTGGATGTACATAGTAGGGTGAGGTTTCCTAAAAGTTACTGGCTTCCGCGCAGCCGGGAAAAAAGCGTCTGACTGAGACTAGGGTTTGACCGAGACTAGGGTTCCACACTTTACTCAAAAGAAAAGATGACGAAGCTAAGAAACCGTCGTGTCACAAAGAGCCTCAAATGCTGGCTTAGCACATATCCTTAAACCGAACCTCGCAATTCCCGACAAACACTCAATTATCGACGAGCTTCCCTTAGCCGATGACCTCCCTACAGCCATATATAATTGGAGAGAGAATGTCAAAGACGTGGAGTAATACTGCAACGGTGGTTTTCATCCCGTTCATATTGGCGATGTGCTCTACGAACGTTACCGGATTGTAGAGTACATCAACTTGGTTACGGAGCCTATTTGACCATTTGGCTTGTGTGGGACTAGCAACGAAACCGATACACGTTGCAGAAGATTATTACCGCCAATGGTTCTGGAGAGTCACGTTGTTCACCTTGGTCAACGTTAAAAGGAAGAGGGGGACAAGTTCGTGGTGGAAGCATTGAACGATTTTGAGATCTGGGGTCCGAATGACAACCATCAATGCGTCGTCTCCGAGCCTCTTGGACTGAACGTGATGGAAAATTTAACGAATTAGCATTCAGAATTCCGACTAATATCAAAACTGCATACTTCCACCCCGGTAACATCCTCTTCCGCATTCCAAACATGGATCTCTGGACTGTCGAGCAAGTCTACCCGTTTTTCGGCGAATCTCTTAAAGTTGAAATTATTAGACTTGACAGACAACCACCCGCCCGTCATATGCAATTCATCCTTCGAATCCTAAAATGCTGATATCGCTCTGCCTGACCGATGTCGACACGTGCGCCTTCCAGGTTGATTTCAGAGAAGCGTTCTTTTCGACAGCAAAGTGTGCTAAACTCCTTAGCACACCAGTCTGGATTGCTGCGCCTGAGGTTATGTTCCACGATCCCGTAGGACCGCCCTCCGACATTTGATTACTTGCTTGCTTATTGTACAACTTACTCGGCAACCATCCATTGTTTGAATCATATGATAGGCTTCAGACGAGGTGCTGATGAAAATAGTCCCATACTTGGAAGGTTTCCGGATCGTTGGTGGCACCAATGGGAGAAACGACTGTATTACTTTACGGAAGATGGGGCTTTCCAGCCAATCTGGGGGTTCAGTGAAGTTCAGAGGACGAAGAGAAGGGACTTGGAAGCGCGATTGCAAGACCTTGTTCGAGGTGTGGGCGAGGGCTCGCAGGAGAGAATTGGAGCTGGTGATGCCGGCTTTTGAGAAAATGTTGCAAGGGGTGTTAAAATTCGAGCCTGGGGGAGAGATTGGAGCGGTAGAAGTTGTACGGTTGTTGCTAAGTGCTTGGAGACTGTAGAAGACGACGAAGGCGATGGAACCCTACCTCACACACGCCCTTATTAGTAAGTTGTTGGTGTAAGCGAAGGAATGCAAAAAAAACCAGAGAAATATAAAAAGGTAGTCGAGCCAAGCATCTAAAAACGGTTCAACATGTCAACACACAGTTAGGTAATAGAGTACAATATTGGAACTTAGAAAAGTAAGCTAGGCATTGTATGATACTTAGTAGTTACCGCCCTTCCGTAGAGTATGTTGCACCTTCCACGCACGAGCACCAGGGTGTCCTTCTCAGCCTCCACATAAGGACTTGTTTCTGACGTCTTATTTGCTCTCAACGAGTCTGGGACTCATTTCGTTTCATCTTACTTCTGGGTACCCCTCAGTGGCGGTAGTCACAATATAATCCATTCAATTGCATTATTCAGTTCTATTTCTGCTGTCATCCGCAGGGCTCCGTTGTCCCGCCCATCCATCCACCCATCGTCCACTCACTGGTCAATACCGATTATACCTGCGACGCCGGCTTCTTCGCAGCTTTCATCGGCGTATCAATCGAACAGGGTGCAATTGTTATTATTGGCCTTCCCCTATCCGTACGGAACCTACGAAGCGAAGCCACCCTAACGCTGGCCGTGGTGTATCGTTGTCAACCAAGTATCAAACACCTAAACTCTAGGCGGTTGGCTTGAATCGCTTGGGTTGCTGATCGGCTCCCAGGTGAAGCTAAAGAGGAGATACTTTTGTTCTTCGACATTATCAACGTTGCTTTGGTACTCGAAATTACTACACCGCCTGGACGGAGCTACAGTTGTATATTTGCGGTGTTAGGGGTTGTTTGGTAATTCACTGAAGTGGCGTGGAGGCCACCATCTTCTTTCACTTGTTTCACATACCGATTGCTGTTATGGCTCTTCTTGCGACCAAAAGTCAATACGTTCCTCAGCCCCATGCTGGTTCGCACTTTCAACTGAATCCAGCAACAGCAACCTCGATGTTTTCGCAACCTTCGCCAACCAATTCAGAGTTCTCGGAGGGTCCAGGTGTAGTGGATGACATACGGTAGAGCGCTCTTGGATAAAATGATTGTTGATGTGACGATTGTCTGACTGCTGATTCTAGGACTTGGGATGAAAGGAAGGTGGTGGAGTGGTTGCGGAGTATTGGTTGTCAAAAGTACGATAGTGTCTTTGAGAGTGAGTTTTGCTTGTGAAGTGAAATAGGGCGCCAGACAATTGACATTCCTCAGGAAACAACATCACGGGGGAAACCCTGCTGGAATGTGATCATTCTGTTTTGAAGGAGCTAGGAATAACCAAAGTTGGGGATCGTGTACGAATATTTGTAGCCGTTAAGGCATTGAGAGCGAAAGCATATGGAAATGGGAAAAAGCGAAATAGGGTATTTGGTTACGATTCGACTTCTGAATACAACAGATATCTAACTGGTAGCAGGATACTCTGGCTGCTCTAGACAACGTTGGACCAGTCCCATCATACCGAACGCAAGCGCATCTTACACCACCACAAAACAAACGGTACTCTAGGCAGTTCGCAGATCTAGGAGCCTCGGTCCTTTCGAGTAGTGTTTATACTCGATCTGAAAGTCCTACTGAGAATGACTATTCGACTTCACAGCGCACGGGGGCACCAAGAATAATCAGCCCACCACCAGACAGTTCACGATCCAATACTTCTGGGTACAACCTCCCTACAGGTGGGTCCGGGGCTTCTGCTTCGAAGACTCCCAGAACACCTGGAGGATGGAAAAGCTCTAGCTCACAAGCCGGGTCGCCAAACAATGTCCGTGCACGCAACAATACCTCTCATAGTTATGAGAAGAGTATCATGGATGTCGACTCAGTTAGAAAAGTAAGTCTCCATTATACGCATATTGCATTTAGCACGTAACCTGCAATATATGCTTACCCTTTTGTAGAATTGTATCAAAGTGATTGGGGAAGGAGGCGCGACCCGTGTGGTCGACATCAGTGGATGCAATACGCCTGAGGCGGTAATGAGAAGGATTTTGAGAAAATATAACATTGCGGACAACTACATCCTTTGGGCAATCTATATCATCACCAAAGAACATGGTGGGCGGGAGAACATACGATGTCTTGGGGATGCGGATTTACTTAAGATTGCTCATGATAGCGATCGCCCAGAACGTTCTCGATTGATATTGAAGAGACGAGGGTCACCACCATCGCCTTCATCAGCGGAGTTCTTAGCAGCCCAACAGATGGCGCGAGACGATCCTCCCGACTCGGCTTCAAGGGCCTTTGACGTTAATATCATGAAGGCGAAAGTAAGAAATATAACTGGTGAAGACATGATACATTCGATACCTCCAGGTCCTTCCGGCAGTTTATCACCAATAGCACCGTCATCTCGGAACCAAGACTCCACAGCTTCGAACCGCAAAGTCTCCAAGAAAATCACCGCTTTTTTCGGTCAGAGGCCGCCCAGTGAGTTGATCAGCTCCAATCTGGCAGAGTACTTTCCAGATCACGAACATAAAGCACTTGAACGAACCGTGCGCAATTCTATGCGACGGTCAGCAAGAATGAGCAAGTACAACAGTCGATTGAGCGTTGCAACTACTAGGAGCTATGCATCAAGTATGAGTGGAGAAAGCATACCACCCGTGCCAACAGTAGGTGGTATGTGGCTTAATCAGAGCCCACAGTCAACGATTCTGCCTCCCTTTTCAATGGACGGTAGGCAAATGCGGCCGCCATCAGTTCGACGATCGGTTCTTATGCCAACCACCTTCAGTAAAGAAGAATACCTTGGAGCTGTTCCTGAGGATGATGTGTCCCCGGTCCTTTCGGATAGAAAGAGCTACATGTCGTTCGATAGTCATGATTCGGCTCGTGAGTCTGTGAGCGTTATTGTGACGGGTACTGACGAAAGCACAATCATCGGTGGTTATATGGACTCCAATAGTAACGTCAGCACACCGAATACCGAACCAGAGATGCAAATGCAGCCGAGTTTCCTTAAGCAACTGCTCAACCCAGATGATACGGATGAAGAGGAAGAGGATTATATGGATGATAACATGGACGGCCTGCGATGGATGAAAGGTACATTAATTGGTTCCGGGTCCTTTGGCAGTGTCTATCTAGCACTCAATTCCCTCACTGGAGAATTGATGGCCGTGAAACAAGTCGAGATGCCAACAAACGCCAAAGACGATGCCCGAAAGCAAAGCATGATTGATGCTCTGTCAAGAGAGATTGCCTTGCTGAGGGATCTACAGCATCCAAATATTGTACAATATCTTTCATCAAGCAAGGAAGATAATTGCTTTAACATTTTCCTGGAATACGTGCCTGGCGGTTCGGTAGCTGCCATGCTGAACAACTATGGACCACTCAAAGAACCCTTGGTCCGAAACTTTGTTCGTCAAATCCTGCAAGGTCTAGCGTATCTTCACGGAAAGAATATCATTCACCGAGACATCAAGGGTGCCAATGTTCTAGTGGACAATAAAGGCGGCATTAAGATTTCGGATTTCGGTATCTCAAAGAAGGTCGAAGCAGGTCTCCTCAATTCCTCAGCTGCAAACCATCGGCCTTCGTTGCAGGGTTCTGTATTCTGGATGGCACCAGAGGTAGTTAAGCAAACGTCTTATACTCTCAAAGCAGATATCTGGTCACTTGGGTGTCTGGTTGTTGAGATGTTGACTGGATCTCACCCATACCCCGACTGCTCCCAACTTCAGGCGATATTCAAGATCGGGACAAGTGGTTCGGCGCCACAAATTCCACAGAAATGTACACTTGAAGCAAAGACCTTCCTCTCACAGACCTTCGAGCTAGATCACAACAAACGACCAACAGCGGAGGAATTGTTGACAAGCCCCTTCATGTTACCGCTTGTGGGGAATAACTTAACAGGTGATTAGATAATGCACATTTCCTTTTGCCGCATTTTTATAGATTCCTAGGCGCAGACTTTCTCCAGCCGTCAAGTTTTGGCATCTCTGGTCATGAGAGACGAAACATGATTTTTCCATCTTTTTTGTATTTTTTCTTTTTATATATATTTTTTTGCAAATGCTTCAGTTCATCCTCTTTGGAGTATTACCAGATACTAGTCAGGTACTGTTTGATACCATTTGAGAGGGGAGTAGACGGTCACAACTGCTTTCCGGGTTTGTCTGCTCTTTTGTATTTTGTATGTGCATGAGCGAAGCGTGTTTGAAACTGTTTTGGGTTTATTTGGTTACGTGCATGTCCATGAATTGCGTCGACAAGCGATGTTTTATGACGGAACCCATGACGTGTATGGAGGGATAGAAAGGGAATTCCGACACGGGGTTTTATATATATGTATGTAGAGGATATACGATACTTGATCATGTACTTAAGTCCAATAGGTTTACTTCCCCGTTTGTCCTTTACCGGGTCACTAAAGCCTATTCGCACAAACATGCTCATACATGCATTAATATCGGTATAGGTACTTATTTACTATATATACCGCGACCTGGCAAACAACTGGAAGACCTGCGATACTCGGCATTACAGCTGCTTCAAAAAGCAAGCTTCAATATCTATACAAGGGAGCACCCGTGTGTACCACACGGCATAGAAGTAATTAAGCCAATATCTACATTTAACAAAAGTTTTAACAAATTTACAAAGCTGGGAAACTAAAAAACTTATGTGAAAAGGTTTGGCCCGAACTCGCTTTCGACTCCTTTGGGTGTGTTGTTGTTGTTGTTTATTCATACTGTATGCACTCTAATTAGAGTATGACAGGACCTAATACCCCCTCCGCCTCCGGGCGAGCCGGCTAGATGGCGGAGCTCCCCCCCCGCTACCCTTTCATCCCCGTCCTTTGGGTGTGTTGGAGTGCCTAGTCACCCACTTGGTGCTCACCAACAGCCAGGTAAACTTTCGTGCCATACGGCAGTTGCAACGGCCCAGTAAAACGAAAAGTCAGTTAGAATCAAAGCTGTCCCCGAAAATGAACAAATACGTGCTAAAAATTGGCCGAACTCGCCTTCGGCTCCTTCGGACGTGTGCCAGTGCTCGCCATACCCTAGAGTCGGCCGGGTAAATTTTCGTTTCCGGAACCTCGTTTATTATATATACTGAAGTAGGGATTCGGCTTCTTGTCGCTTAGTATATGACTGTGACTTAAACGCCGCGCTCTCTTCGATGCCTCAGGAATCTTAGGACTACAGAGGTAACAACGAGTGTTCCAGCGAGCAGAGGGTCCAGGCAGGCGCCCACCAGAACAATGCGCAGGAGATACATGGCGGCGGTTGACTTGGAGTTTTACTTTACATTGTATACAGGCATTCCCTAACCCTACAAATTTAAATATCACTTCTACCACATCTTTCGCAAAATGTCCACTTACGATATCCATGATATCCTCATTCGCTCGTAATGCGCGAAATTATCGTCGAAGTTACGTTTTGAAATCATCACCTCATCGCCCCAGAGAGCGACTTGGGAAGTAACAGATGGGGCTCACTGATACGGCTCACATCGGTTTGTTAAGTCTAAAGAGAAAGAATCTCGTAACCAAAGCCGAAGAGTAGGGCAATGAAGAACTTTTCCGAAGGCGTGATGAAGAGTAGGTTGAGTTTGGTATAGGCTACTGAGTAGGAGATGTAGGAGACTTGGGTACCAGACATTTGAAGAAAGTGAACGAACCTGCGCTAGTTTTACATCTGCAACCCCCGACGCATTCCCGGCTCCACTTCACACAGTCATGTTTATCGGTCCTAATGGCAGGAGAAGGGAGTCAACACACGAAGAACCCATTTGGGCTATTCAGCTAAAGTCTGAAGGTCATTCCTTTCGCGAAATGCAACAGAAAACTGGAGTGGGCAAAACTACCATGCATCACATTGGCAATGACTGGAACACAATCATCAATGTATGGTCTATGTGGAAAGCGCACTTCAGAAAAGTAATGCGGGACCCTAAACAATGACCTCATGGCCGTGAGGAAGTTATTGTTGTTGCACAACGGTTGTGGGAGGAGTAGTTGTAGGAGTGTATTTAACGGTGGATAGATGGCATGCCTAAGAGGGTCTGTACCCTGCTTCACAATAATGGTCCTACATGATGGTAGAGCTTCTTATATATGCATACTACTAGTTATTTCATTCTTAATCAAATTGACCTGTGTTGTGTTGAGGAATCGGCTTTCAAATGTTGGTACTTAGGTGCGGTAGGAGTTCTATGGAGTTCTTGGACACGGATGACACAAATCATGGTATGTATTCAACTTTGGTGTTTTGGTTGTGTAGAGTAACTGGGGCTTTTCATTTTGCTTTATTGTCCTCGTGAGAATTTCTGGGAGGAAGCTCTCGGATTATGTCTGTCCAGTGTATATATCACGGTTCATCGGGAAAAATGGGTATCATCGCTACCCCTAGCTCTCTATCTCGTTTACTACTCTACTAGCACTTGAGAACTCGAAGTTAAGTCATCCCTCTCTACCTGCCTATGGCAGGATCTTGAGTTAACACCGAATACAGTCTCTAGCCAGCCCCGATTCACCGTCTCCAACTAATTCTCTGAAAGCACGAGTTAAGTCTTCTCTCCTTACATCCCTACGATTCCGAGGCTCCCGAGCACCATCTGCAGCCAGCCCAAATCGACCGCCTCCAGCCAGCTCCCGATCACCATCTTCAGCCAGTTCTCGAGCACCATCGCTAGCCAGCTCTCGAGCACCGTATCCGGCCAGCCTCGATTGACAGTCTCCAGCAGGCTCCCGAGCACCGTCTGCTGGCATTCCAGATCAACCGCCTCCAAGTTTACCTCTAAGTGCGCTTAATCACTATCTGTAAGTGTGTTTAATCACCGTCTCCTCTGAGTGTGCTCGATCACCATCTGTAAGTATGATCGATCACCGTCTCCAAGTGCGCCTCCAAGTATGCTTGAGCACCGCCTTGGAGTGCACTTGTGTACCATCTCCCACTAGCCCAGATCGACCGTATGTATATATATAGATAGACATTGATAGAGAATAGCCGTATCGTTGTTTAACAAATGTTTCGTGATCTCAAAATTGGAACTACAAGATCGAGTACCTGTGTAAAAGAGAAATAAATCTGAGCGAGACGAATAAATGTGAGTGAGGTATACAAGTCTGAGTGCAGGATGAGAGGAAAATCCTCACTCGAGGGCGAACTTATTTTTCCCGATGTTGGTGTACATATTCTGGTCTCGTATGCAGAATTCAGAGGAGAAATGAGCATGGTTCAATATATAATTGATTGAATGTGGTGAGCTTCTGGCTTTGGCTCTGGCGGTGTTATGTTGATCACCGTTGCCAAGCACCGCCTCGAACCCGAGCTTTAACTCAATCATAATTCAACACTACACCTACCATGTCCGACAAGAAAGCCAACGCCTATGGCGGCGCTTCCAGCAGTGACACGGTATGTCATTTCATACCCTCCAACTCATTTCTATGTCACTAACCGCCTTAGTTTCGTCGCACCTGGGACCGCGAAGAATGGGCAGCCAAAGCCAAAGAACGCGAAGCGAAAGAACGCGTCGAATCGAAGCTGCGGTACGAAGCCAAAGCGGCCGGCAAAAAGTACTATGCGCCTGCAGCGGATGACACGGAAATGATCAGTGCACGGCGAGAGCGGATCAACTTCGAAGAGAACCTCAACAAGACACAGCTGGTACCAGGCAGTGCGGCAGTAGGGAAGAAGGGGAAGGGCGCTGGATTTTACTGCGAGGCGTGCGATCTCACGTACAAGGACTCACTACAATGGGTGGACCATTTGAACTCAAAACAACATCTAGTCGCGACCGGGAAAACCGCCGAGGTTGAGAGAGCTACTCTTGAAGATGTACTTAAGCGGTTAGAGTGGTTGAAGAGACAGAAGGAGCAAAGGGAGAGGGGTGAGGATTGGGATTTGAAGAAACGGTTGGAAGAGAGGGCGATACAAGAAGAGCAAGAGAGGAGGTTGAAGAGGGAGAAACGGAAGGAAAGTAAAAAGAGGAAGAGAGCAGTCGAGATTAAGGCAGAGGAGGGTGTGGGAGGGCAGGCTGATGCAGCACGGGAGGAGGAGGATGTGGTTATGGATGACGATGCTGCGATGATGGCGAGGATGATGGGATTTAGTGGAGGGTTTGGGACTACGAAGAAGAATTAATATCGGCATGCGCATTAGGGCTTATAGATTGGCGTTCTACTGGCGTTTTTGTGTTGTGTCTTGGAAAGGGTATTGTTTTTATGATGGGAGTTCTGTACGATAGTTTAAGACAGAACATTGACATTACAGCAAATCTATTAACTCCGTTTTCGCCTAGGATTGCCCCAAAGATAAAAAACCCAATATAAGAAAGAAATACTGCTGGAAGCATAATCACACAGCTCGGTCTACTATAATTGTACAGGCCGAAATGTGAAATGTGAAAAACCCGACAGAAGCCGCAAACACCATGACCGACCAGCAAAACAGACAGAAATGCATCAACTAGTCCTAGGTCAAGACTACAAAAAAGAAAAAAAACATTAGAAGATGAGGGACTTTTGACGTAACATAAGCATGAACGTCATCTGAAAGTCCTCCTAGACGGATGATTCATGCTCCGCGAAAAACTTAAGGATTGCTGTTGAAGTCTTATCAGCATCTTCGATGACTTTGTCGATGCGATCTTTCAACTTGGTATCCGTGGTAGTCACTTTTGGTGGAGCTGTAGGGAGAGGGAGAGGAGGATGAGGATGGGTAGATGCCACTGGTGGAGACTGCAACACCATTGAAAAGCCCGAGAAACCGATGAGGGTTTTCGCCCTCATCTTGGCATCGTCGAGGATCCCTTGCTCTTGCTTTTTGCGACAGTAACGTTTTAATGGGGTGTCTTGAAGTCCCAGATCCCTCACACGTTTGGTATATGATGTCGATGGTGTGCCTACAACCCTGGAAGGGAAAGGCGTCCGTGGAGAAACCTCCACTACCGCTCGCTTTCGCTTCTCCACGCTAGATCGAGATTTACCATCCACCTTGTGTGTTACCCCGAGTGAATCCCTAATATGAGGTTCTCCTCTCATCTTTCGTTTCATTGCTCTAATGGTTTGTTTCACCTTGAGAGTTGTGCCGCCGGGAGAGTTCTCTCCTGAGTAACGCGGATTGACAGTCTCGAGAACGTAATCGTCCGCAAAAGTCCGAAGTTCATGTGATAAATCGAGATCACGGAGTGTTTCCACTAGGACAACCTTTTTACCAATGACCGTATCCGGGAGGGAAAAGAAGTTGAGAGCGTTTTTGATCTGAAAATGTCAGAAACGGCTTTGAAGATACACTGCCACTCAACTAACCAGTTCGACTCTCTCACGGCGTGCCTTTCCAAGAGTCCGACTACTGTCGAGCCCATTAGGATCCGCAGGCTCGTCATCAATCGGAGAACGATAGCAAATCACCATGATAGCTAGTTTCGAAAAGGTCGAATTTTGGGTCAGATGGTCTACAATGAAATGTAGATTATCGCAGTCTGTTGCGAAACGTTCCTCATTGGGCAGAGAAAAATCAGACGAGCAACCAAATACCAGGAATCCGACTTCCGACGCCTCCTCTTCTGTAATGGTGAGCTGCGCATAGAACTCGTTTTTAGTTTCGGGGTTAGCAATAGATATCTCTTTTTGGGTACCCAAAAACTTTTGTTGAAACCAATACTCGCTCTGGCCACACCGATCATTGTTGTGCAAGAGCATACGATACGTAGCACGGGAGATCTTCGATTCTGCGAGGGCCATGTGGACAATCTCCGGTATCGATTGCTCTAGTTCCGCAGATTTGAATATCAACTGGCTCACTTTTTGGGCCTAGAAAGCTGATCAATACAAATTTTCAAGGGCTAACAAGAGAAGGGCAAACCGAGTCTTTGTACAAAGCTCCATCTTTGATGATTGGCCACCATTGCAGATCTTCAGCATATGCAGTACGATGTTTCTTGCGCAAGATACGGTCTGTTCGGCGCTTTTGCCGCCGCGCTCTCTCGACATGGAGATAGAAGTACTTCTCGATGAGATGTCGGTTGAAAATACCCTCTGCTTTTTTCTCTAATGCCTCTTCTCGCTCACGGACTTCTCTCACAATTGCTTCTCTCTCACGAGCCTCTCTTGCAATTGCTTCTCGCTCACGGGCTTCTCTTGCAATTGCCTTTTCTCTTTCATGGGCCTCTCTTGCGCTTGCCTCTTCTCTTTTAACTGTCTCTTTTGCGGTCGATTCGTCACGCTGGCCGGGTTTCGTCACCATGTCCTTATCCGAGTGTTTAGATATACTCTCCACAGCCCCAAAGGTGAATGTTGACGGATCTTTGTTCTCAGTTCGGAAAATATTGTTAGTCGTATTCACGTTGCTGAAAGGTTTGAATGTAGGAACTTGCTGAATTGACGGTGCCGCTTGGAGGGGGTTCTTTGCCGTCGGCTGTGCTATTGTAGGGTTGGTAAACTGGAAGGTACTAGGAAATACTGCCTTCTGATCGAACAACGAAGTTGCACCAAGTTTGCTACTACTGGATTCCACTTTTCCTGGCAAAAAAGACGTCCAAGAAGTTTGACCTGTTGGAGCGGAAAATGTTTCCACCTCCTCTGCTTCCTCGTCTGACAGAGCGTTCTCGCCACCCAAGAATAGTGGGTTTTCGCCAATGTCATTGGAGACACCAGGCTGACTAGGCGTCGCACTCTTACCGAGAAAAGACAGTGGTTGATCTTCTCTCTGGAAAGTGCACCCATCGGGTGAATTTACCGTTGCAGGAGATGACATGAGAGTTTTGTTCTGGGCAGAGGCAAAAGTATTTTGAATGCTCTGTCCAGCAAAGGCTGGGGCAATATTGGCCGAGGTGCCTGCACTTGAGAACTCCGACTCAGATCTGTCTGAAGGTGCAGCTATATGGGTACCTCTAAATCCCCCTCCAGCGCTTTCGATAGGGAACGTAGATTTATGTTTCGTTGCAGTTGGATTTGCAAAACTATTGGCGGTACTGTCCATCAAGAAAGCCGATTTTGGGATCTCTGCGAACGCAAACGCTGGCGGGTTTACAAATACATTGCTAGTATTTGCAGTGAGAAATACTGCATTTTGACTGAATGAAGGTATAGATGTGCTTCTGCCTTCCATTCTGAATGTTGAATCAGGTACCACCGCTTGTGAAAGCCATCCATATTTATTGAAGGAGTCGTACTCCCCAGTTTTGGCTTCATCAAGTTCAAAATAAGTCTCACCCTCCCCAAATTGATGGTAGGCTTCAGAACTCTGACAATTACCATCCACTAAAGCGCCTGCATCTTTGATCGAGGGCGAGCGGTACGATAGTATCCTATGCTTGGCGCCCCACAAAATATCCGCAAGCGATTTTCCAGGCTCCCTCTTGGATTCCAGCAGCGAGGGGTTCGGCTGAGTGCGAACTTTCGGTGCGTCCACTGCGAAACGGTCAGAAGGATATCAGCCAATCATACGACTGCAATCTCACCATCGAACGCGCCCTTTCCGGGAATAAGATAAAAAAAAGGAACTCCATCTGCACTGTGCTCCGCTATCGAGAGCCCATAATGTCGGATTTCATGCTCAACTTGCTCGACTGATTCGTAGCAAAGGAAGTCCTTGATAAACTCGATTGAGGTCATCTTAGATGTCTTCATATAGTTCTCCACCATTGTTTTGAGAGAAAATCGGCGTATCTCAGGGAAGTAAACCTGCAGCAAACATGCAGTAATAAAGTCTGTCTCTTTGGATTTAACCAACTTAAAAAATGTTTTCACATAATGCTGCGCATGGAAACCATAATTCGTAGCACGGTCGTATCTCTGGACTGCCTGGTATATTCTCAAGGCGTGCTGAACCCGATTAGAGTGCACTACTTCTGCAGGCCATTTTCTGATATCGTCCTTTTCAACGTAGCGATCACGGAGATGTCTTAATATGGTATAAGCTCGAAACTCGGGTTCATTGGGAAAGACCTTCCTGTTCTCATCCGCATCAGGTATTTGGCCATCTAGATAAATGAATCCCAGTGTTGTTAGAGACTTGTCCAGCTGTTCCAGCTCCATGTACTCTTGATTGTCGGGTTGTTCACACATCATGTGAAGTGCCAATATGTGAAAGCGAGCGATTATCTCTGTGCAGATGACTGCCTCTTCTCCCTCATAGTTCTGGTAGGTGAAATCCTGCCTGATACTCCTGGTACGGTCTCTTATGAAGCCATGACATTCATGCCATGGTGTATTCACCACTATTTTAAAGATAAGATAACGGAGAGTGTCCACTAGTGCCTTAGGTGTACGGACATCTTCGGGTAATGGTGCATCCACTCCTGCAGCAGGTCGGTGGAACGATTTGGCGAACAGACTTTCATCTGGAATGCCATCACTATCCTAAAGTATCATTAGCATGCTTCAAACGCGGAAATGCAAATTCTCGACTCACAAGCTCAAAATAGTCAACCATTTTTTGATATCGCCTTTGCAGGCATTCAAATTTTGGACACATTGAGTTGCAGGTTCCGTGAAACTTGATAGCCTGATCAAGATACTTTGGGACCGCAGGATTATCGATTGAACCCTCCTTGATTAAACGGGCTCGTCTCTTCGTGCGTTCTTCGATTGCCTGGAGGGGTGATTAACATTCGGAACACCAACAGAACATACCAAGAACAATCATACTTGCTGATACAGCGTTCCTATATCAGTACTCTCGCTGAAACGGGTTTGCCGTGACGCGGATTTGTCGGTGACGTCACCGGGAAGGGGTTTATTCTCTGCTACCATATCCTTGTGGAAGGGGTTGGATGCGGAATTAATCGTCGTAGGTGGAGTCTGACTGAATGCAGACTTGCTCTCCCTTACTGAAGACCCATTTCCTGTGACTTTCTGCACCTGGCCAGGATACAAGCCCAACTTTTTCTCTGGCTCTGCATGTGCTGCGAATGGGTTAGAAGTTATCGCACCCTGATTAATCGTCTGCGCTGCGAAGGGGTTGAATTTTGGTGTACTCTCGGTAGGCGGTTGCATTGCAAATGGGCTAGGTGGCAGTGCCCGCATTGCGGGCATCGTAGGGGCTGCATTGAAGATTGTCTCATTCGAGGAATTGAACATGGCAAACGGTGACGCATTCGTTGTGGTCGAGTTGAAACTTGGTTGACTCGAAGAAGAGCTATAAAATGGAGAGTTTTCTGAAGTTGAATGAAATGTTGGCTGTATCTGTGTTGTGAAAGTGCTAAAAAGTGCAGCTTCGGGCGTACTAGTAATGGCCGTGTTAGGGGCGTGTATGGTGGTAGAAGAGCCAAAAGAAGGTCGACTCTCTGAAGAGTTGAAGAACGTTTTCGTATCTGCGACCCCAACATTATAGTCGGTCATATTGTTGTCCCGCAATTTTGGGGCCTCAGTTTGGTAACCGTAGATAGATGCTGAATAGTTCGTTGTTGCAGAGGGAAAAGAACCAACATAACCACTTCTTTCCTGAAGACTTGCGGTTGGCGCATCTACCATTTGATTATCGAATTCGCCTGGTTGACCGCAGATCCTAGCTCACTGATGTTCTAGACAATGGAACCTAAATTTGTTGGCACAGGATCTTCCTCTGAGGTGATGGACCAAGGAAACCCTCGTCCTATATAACGGGACTTTGGAGATAGACTGTGCTCCGTCTAACACTAAAGTCTCTTGCCGTAGAATTCCCTTGACCAGTGTCGTTCGTCGAATTACGTTCACTAGTGCTCCAACGTTATGGGTTGGTCGATCCTTTTATTTGGACTGCAGCTGCTTTCGCCGTATTGAGATTTAGGAGACCTTCCCTGGGATGTAGCCCAGCTCCGGTGAGCAGCTGAGGCAGGTCCTTGGTAAGAACTATGGATCCTGACGCGAAATCGTCCAACCAATCGTATGTTTCGTTGGTATTCTTGCTCTTCGGATGTCCAGTGTACTGCTTGCGCTAGATAAAAGCGCGCGTTCACCACACTTTCTTCTGCAGGATCAAGAGACCTTTCGCTAATTCCGCACGGGTGTAAGGTTCGCGTCGTCTAAGCAGCAAGGGCGCTTGAGATTCTTTTGGCAGTACTCTTCAAAACGCGCTTTGATCGTCCCTCGACTCCTGAAAACGTTATACAAAATTGTCGCGTTCCCTCACCCGTAAGGTTGCTGGACAAGCGTGCGGTTCGCTCTTAATCTTTGAAAGGCGGATGACGTCCCCGCTCGAGTCGTGAATGGATGTGTTCTCGATTTCCTCCCTTCGTCTAGTTTGGCGCTGGGAGGTGCCGCAGTCGTTTGAACGGAGAAAGTCGACAAGCGGCCGCGAGGTTTCGAAGAGTTGAGGCGTCTTTTTTAGAAAAGGAATCGGCTCTTTTCGGTTAGGGTTTAGCGTCAAGTGCAACAGAGAGGTGGCCGTGTCTGTCTTGAAACCAAGTTTCGCCTGGAGTTCGACGATTCGACGATTGGCGGAAGGTGTATTCACCGACGCCTGATAGATTGCGGTAGCCGCCATAGACGCAGTATATCTTGGCGGGGTAACCTATAAGCCGCCGCAAGATATTGGTGCTTGGCCTTTCCGCCGCAATGTCAGTTACAGCTAAAGTTATATGAGCGGGCAAAATCTCCCTAAATGCTCTAAACCTACTTCACTCTGATCTCATAGCCAATCTTTTCTCCAGATACCAACCACAACCCAAACATCTAGAAATACTTACTTACAGTGATACTGAAGCGCTTCCTGCCAAACTGAATTAGCTGTGAATTTTCTTATACCTATCTACTGGTCACTGTTGCACCGCTCCTTCCCCACCGTCTGCCATTGGTTAAGAACCGCATCACGAACTCGATTACACGGCATTGCTACTTAGAGGTGGTCCATCAATTCAGAGATCGCTAGGCTTTTCGGCCAATTTGGCATGGGGTTTCTGAGGTGTGAGCGGCCGCTTTGGAGGAGAGATGACTTTACGCCATGTGTCAGTAAGGAGTAAGACATTGGAATCCTGGTGCATTTCTGTGAAACGGTTCGCTGATTGGTCGACTCTTTTGCAGTTTACTCCAAGTCCTATTACCTGCAGCTGTCACTAGTCTATCAGCGATAGCTCTCCTGTGCTGGGCATTGAGGCGAGCGAAGCTATCGCGACAAGAACGAGGTTATCAGCAACTGCCAACGCGCCATAATGTTTGTGATGATGACGAAACTGATGACGATGACGATGAGTTCGCGGAGCACTTGGGCTTGCGACGTACGATAAGCCGCACAACTTTGGATCTCCATGTAGAGCTTAACAAACCGCATGCAGAGCGGTTTGCGGTGATGGTGGAAGTGTTTTGTCTTATTGGTATTATCGCCACTCAATTGGCTATGTTTACCAGTTTACCGGGCGCGAGGGACTGGACAACCATGGTACCAGTCGTGGCATGGACATATACTCTGGCACTTGTGGCGATCCGCCTCGCATATTCCACGGCAGGGGAGAATGCATTTTCTATCCTCTGGGACCATACTGCATTGATATATCTGTTCAACTTTTTGTTCCTGGTCGTGCCATTCCGTTCTGCGTTGGTTCATCCAGACTCACAGCTCTCGCAGGTGCTCATGGTAGCACGATTTGCTCTTGTATGCATTCTGTGCATCATCACTGTGTCTGTTAGGAAAGGAAACAGTGTCGTGGTACAAGAAATTGTGGGCGACTTGGAGCCTTCCCGTGAGTCCGTGGCCTCGTTGTTTTCACTGGCTTCATTCAGTTGGGTGGACGGAATCGTGTGGAAGGCCTATTGGAAACCTTTAGCACTCAGTGGTGTATGGAACCTCCGAAATGATGATATGGCGGCGTCTGTTGTGGGGTCTTTCCGCCAAACTAAGTAAGTTTCTTAATAGGCCACATAATTCATCGCTGTTTTTTTTTAGCTCACCTTCAATAACTAGAAAAACCGTTTCCCTTGCATGGACCCTAGTAAAACACTTCAAAAGAGATCTTATTATCCAGGCTCTCTGGGCCGCTTTTGCGTCTCTATTCGTTTTCGCACCTACACTCCTCTTACGGGTTATATTGGAGTACATCGAACGCCCTGAAGATACACCAAAAAATGTGGCTTGGTTGTTTGTTACCTTGCTTTTGGTGACCGCGAGCATTGTTGCTATCGGAAATGGACAGGCCCTGTTCATTGGAAGGAGAATATGTATCCGCCTGAGGGCTGTCGTCATCGGAGAGGTCTATGCAAAGGCATTGAGAAGGAAAGCTGCTGCTGGAACAGAAAAGAATCTGGGCGGGAAAAAGAAAGGAGACAAAGCAACCTCGGATGATAAAGACATTAGTCAAACAAACGCTGGTGCAATTATAAATTTGATGGCTGTTGATTCGTTCAAAGTCTCTGAGGTTTGCGCATATCTTCATTTTTTGGTACGTAACCGCCCGTTTATATCCTTCACCGTTTATCTTACAACGGTCGTAGGTTGCAGCGGTTCCTGTCCAGGTTGTGGTAGCGGTGGTATTGCTGTATCAGATACTAGGCTGGAGCTCAATTGCTGGCATCAGCGTCATGATTATTCTTATCCCTGTCAACTACGCCATATCAACCAGGTTTAGTGTAATCCAAAAGCAGATTATGGCAACTACTGACAAACGAATTCATACGACGAATGAGGTCTTGCAAAATATTCGGATTATCAAATTCTTTGCATGGGAAGAACGCTTTGGCCACGTTGTCGGCGGAACCAGAACGGCAGAACTACAGCAGCTCCGGAACCGATATATCCTATGGGCGATTGCCGCTACGTCATGGTACGGATCACCGATGCTCATCACCTTTCTCAGCTTCCTCAGCTACACCATTATCGAAGGGAAGGACCTGAATGCGCCCATTGCCTTTACTGCATTGTCCCTTTTCAACGTCCTAAGGGTACCGTTGGATCAGTTGGCTGATATGGTCACTAACGTTCTTCAAGCAAAGGTCTCTGTGGATCGTGTCGAGGAATTCTTGAGTGAAGAGGAGACGGAGAAATATCATCAATTAAGGCGCAACGAGGATGACCCTGACGCCCCTCTGATTGGATTCAGGGATGCCTCCTTCTCCTGGGGGTCCAGACAACAGGCTGCCACGAAAGGCACTACCAGCGCTTTTCAATTTCAAGATCTCAATATCGAATTTTTACCCGGGCAGCTTAACATCATCGCTGGAGCGACTGGCTCCGGCAAAACATCACTACTTATGGCGTTGCTGGGCGAAATGACACATTTGAAAGGGAGTGTATATTTGCCTGGTGAACATAGTAGAGAAGAACTGACCCCCGACCCCCGAAGTGGCCTCACTGAGTCGGTTGCATATTGCTCCCAACAACCGTGGGTACACTAGTCAGTCATAGCATAGCGGGAAAAGTACTAATGCAATATATAGGTGGCTAGTCAACGACACCATCAAGGAAAATATTCTCTTCGCTAGCACCTATGATGAAGAGCGTTATAAGTCAGTGCTAATCGCTTGTTCCTTGGAGCGCGACTTCCAGATCCTTGATCATGGTGACGAGACCGAAGTTGGAGAAAAGGGAATATCATTATCTGGTGGTCAGAAGCAACGAATTTCGCTTGCAAGAGCCCTTTACTCGACATCTGCACATTTGCTACTAGACGATTGCTTGAGCGCCGTTGATTCCCATACTGCGAAGTGGATTTACGATTATTGTATCACTGGTCCTCTTATGCAACATAGGACTTGCATTCTGGTTACTCACAACGTTGCCCTTTGCGTTCCACTAGCAAAACACGTGGTCGTGTTGGATAATGGGCAGGTCTTAATGCAAGGCGACCCGGAAGCAGTTGTCGATTCTGGTGCTCTAGGGGTGGATGAACTCTTGAAGTCTGGTATCAGGTCACGTCCACACTCACGCATGCCATCCCGGGTACCGTCGTTTGTCGGCGAAGAAATACTCCCTCGAGGCAATGGACTAGCCAATGGCCATATGAATGGAATTACAAATACAGACACCAACGGCTCTGTGGAACCAAAGAAGCATAAGGTATCCAATCAGGAAACAAAGTCTGAGGGCAGCGTCGACTGGAAAGTCTATGCACTCTATCTTGCTGCAATGGGGCCCTGGTGGTATTGGATTATTATCATTACCATTTTCCTATTGCAGCAAGTAGGATCGGTGGTGACATCTGTTTGGATACGGCAGTGGGCGACAAAATATGAAACGACTTCCAACATTGTGCATGCTGTCAATATGAACCAAATATCTTCTGGTTATTCTGGAAGCTGTTTTGCGTCTGGGAGTTGTTTCTGGGCATTTCCTGCACCTGCTAATGGGGTTACCGCCATGTCAAACTCGTCGACTGTCGATGTGTGGTACTATCTCGGCGTTTACGCACTTTTGGGACTCATATATACCTTCTTGTCTTTCCTTCGGGAGATTATTGTTTTTGCAGGAAGCTTAAAAGCCTCTAGAGAGATTCACCAAGCGCTGTTGTATAATGTGATGCGAGCTAAAGGCCGATTCTTCGATTCCACTCCTTTGGGGAGAATCATGAACCGTTTCTCAAAAGACCTCGAGGCTATCGATCAGGAAGTAGCTCCGGTTGCTCTAGTGAGTTTTCTGTGTTCCATATGCGTGCTATACACTAACATAATATTTCAGGGCATGATACATTCTTTAGGATCAGTCATTGCCATAGTGATATTGATCTCCATCATTACTCCAGGATTCCTCGCGGCTGGTGTCCTTATAACTGGCTTGTACGTGCTGATCGGTGTCATCTATCTTCGAGCATCGAGAGATTTGAAGCGAATCGAATCCATACAGCGAAGCCCACTTTATCAACATTTTGGTGAAACTCTAAGCGGAATATCTACTATCAGGGCTTATGGCGACGAGCGCAGATTTGTGAGGGAGAATCTCCAAAAAATCGACGACCATAATAGACCATTCTTTTACCTTTGGGCTTGCAATAGGTGGCTCGGCTTCAGGGTTGATATTGCTGGGGCTCTCGTTGCCTTCTTTGCTGGAGCTTTTGTTGTGCTTAACGTTGGAAAGATTGATGCTGGATTGGCCGGTCTATCCTTGACATACGCAATCACTTTTACTGAAAATGTCCTCTGGGTTGTCCGGCTGTACGCAGTTAATGAACAAAATATGAACAGCGTGGAGCGAGTAAGAGAGTATCTTGAAGTTGAACAAGAGGCACCTGAAATAATCGAAGACAACAGACCGCCTGCTTCGTGGCCAGACAACGGCAGTGTGTCATTCAAGAATTATTCCACCAGATATAGGTCTGATCTGGATCTGGTTCTGAAAAATGTTACCTTCAATGTTGAGGCAGGCGAGAAAGTAGGAATAGTTGGCAGAACAGGTGCGGGCAAAAGTTCGCTCACACTTGCATTGTTTCGAAGTTTGGAAGCCGAGGATGGGAAGATTGAGATTGACGGCATTGATATCTCTACAATTGGACTCCGCGACCTTCGCCAGTCGATCACAATGGTACCTCAGGATCCTACCCTCTTCACAGGAACTATACGCTCGAATCTAGATCCATTTGGCGTGCATACCGATAGCGAAATCTTTGCATCACTTAAACGGGTTCAACTCATCAGCGAGGAACCCGAGGTTGCTGCTCCAGTTGCAGGTGATGACGCCACCGTGAATAAGAACATCTTTTTGGATCTTCAGAGTCCAGTATCTGAATCGGGTAATAATCTCTCGCAAGGCCAGCGGTAACATTTTTCATCTATCCCACCATTCTGTCATTGACTAATAATTTCTGTTAGACAACTAGTCTGCCTTGCGCGTGCCTTGTTACGGGCTCCAAAGGTTCTCATCATGGACGAAGCTACTGCGGCCATTGATTACAAAACAGACTTTAAGATTCAAGAGACAATACGCGAACTCCAATCCACCACTATTACCATCGCGCACCGCCTCCGGAGTGTAGTGGATTATGACCGAATAGTGGTGCTTGATCAAGGCGAGGTCAAAGAATTTGGAACCCCGTACGAGTTATTGGAAAATAAAAACGGACACTTCTATAGTATGTGTGAGTCATCCGACACAATGGAGGTACTGCAAGAGATTGCGAAGAAGGCGTATGAAGCGAAAAGCAGTCACATTGGGACTACTGAGACTAGGAGAGAAGAGTAATGGGAGAGCAGCGTGAATGAGAAGCTTGAATAGATGGCCCGCTTATTCGTTTCTAATTTGTACAGCTAGTAGGTTTGAACAGTTCTGGGATTTATTTACTGATTACGGTTGCAATTGATTTGCTTGTTAGTTCTGTTGGTAGTTAAATGTATGACAAGTACTTGTCGTACGTAATAATAGTCAGAATTAGACAACTCATGTCATGCGTGCTCTCGTTTCCAGATTTTCTCGTCGCTCGAAAGTCATGTGAGCGTGCCAAATTTGGCGGCTCGATTCCGGACAGTTGCTTTTCACAGTCACTTCCACGCCATCACTTCTGACTCTCTGAGTTCCGTTTATCCATTTATGGTGTTCACCAGAAATAATCACACTTATGCTGTTGCTATCATACAGAACTCAAACTTGTATATTAAAACCAGAGATGCTAGTGGGAGCAGAGAGGTTTGGTGGGGAGGGAGGTCCTGGGGTGCTACTGAAAGCGGAGAAGACAGTTTGGCTGCCAGGAATCTTTTATAAGATGATTTCTGGAGATTTTTGATGTGCCTGACATTTAGTGCTAAACACTCTACAAACCTTGTCAACTTGTATCCTCCGAACAACCTATTTTGATTACTACTGCTGGTGGTAATTCCTCCACTTTTATATAAATTTCTGGCAGCCATATTCATATCTCCTTAGTTGAGTGTTCAAAGGTGATACCTATCATGCTACCGCAAAATCCATAGCTGTTTGGGAATTTCTTGTGCAATGTTATGAAAACTAAAAACTCTTTACCAGCGCAGCCAGATAAAACATTACATTGCAGGTATTCTATATTGGAGTTGATACTGCTGAAAGCAACTTTTAGTTCTGCTTTTATTTTCTGCTACAGCTGTAGTTTTGGATATGAATATAACGGCAATATATGATCCGAGGTTGGGTAAGCACAACTGTATATAGGTCGCTGCCACGACACTTGGATCGGTATACCAGCAAAAAGTGAAATTGGTTTCCGAAAATAAACCCCACACACCAATTCTCCTCCACATTGACCACAAATAATCCGAGCGACTTATTTGCAATCTTCCACCATACTTTGAAGTGTTCAATGATGTGATCGTGTCGTTACGACATCATAAAAACTTGTTCAGTCATTTAAGCTAATTTATTGGACTTGTTTCTTTTGCGTTGGTCCTGTATATTTTAATTATTTTGACAGTTTTTTGAACTGTTTTATTGATTTTAAGAATATTCTTAACTATTTAATCCCTTGAGATATCGATTACAAAAATTAAGACACCCAGAGTAATCAGTCATCAGATTTCTATATATTGCTGCAACGATTACTTCAAGCATCGAGTCGAATAATCTATCTGTAAAACAAATTGAAAGCATTCAAGTCAATCATGTTGCTCAAGTACCACTCAGAACTATCTGGCTACAGTGTCAGCGGAAGATGGTGTACAGCTCATTGGATCATACTTAAAGGGACAATATAAGTGGTTCAGACGCTGAGCAGAGGCTTATGACTGTAGCTTCTATCATGCAAGGGTTGCATTGGAGGTTAATGCCTCTTGTCGACAATCATTATACCAGAAGAGTGATGTCTCAGCCCTGTTGCAAACGTCTGAACCAAGGAAGGAAGCCCTTTAACGTTCGATTCAGCATCATGGATGACGAAAAGACACTTCAAACATGCGAGAATGTGTCCAGCAGTTGACTTAAAGTGGCTATCTGGACTCATCCCCATCCAGAGACGCACTGTATCATTTCTTGGTGGCATATACTTTCTCCACCCTGTGGACCCAGTGCAACGAACGATATGAACAGCTTGCTTATTACATTGAAAAGAGGTCACCGGAATTACGACTGCATTGTACCAAAGGTATTTTGCATCATTGAGACGACTGAAATACTGATTGTGATTGACGTAGTCTAGTGTTAGCAACGGGTCCAGGTTACCCGGGCGCGGTCAAGGTTGGAACTGGAACTGTGGCCCTGGTTTGGTTGTTGAACTGCGAAGAAACCAAACCGCTCAAAGACAAGCGGGTGCAAACCCGAACCGCACCTCAATCTGCGGGCTTTTGGCCACATTGTGCATACAGTAAAGCCACATTTTGGTGAACTCACAACTTTAGCTGCAGTTAAGTAATTGAGTTCTACTCCTATAACAATATGAGATATATGTGAAACATCCAGTTATTGATGCTGTTTCACCTCCAATTCTCCAATTTGTGATCCGATCAATATTCGTTGGGTCACTGCGAAAAACGCCCAATTTTCAGCGTTATTTCACAGCAACTCAATGAATATTGATTGGATCGCAAATTAGATAATAGGAGGTGAAAGAGCATTCAAAACTGCATGTTTCACATATATATCATATTCTTATACAATCAGAACTCATATACACAATTGGAGCCAAAGTTCTGAGTTCATGAATATATGGAACCAGTCTAGTGTTAGCAACGGGTCTGGGTAACCCACCAGCAGTCCGGGTTTTGACTGGCGGATCGGTTCGGTTCGGTTCCAGACCCGGCCAAAAACCCGACCTGCTTGGTCTTGGCGGGTTTGTTACCCGGACCGGACATAAACTTGTGGTTTTTTGGCCGGGTTGTACCCGGTCTGCGGTTCCATTTTACGGTTCCTCCAACTTCCGCTCCAATTAAGTATTTGAGTTCTTATCGTATCATGACATGATCAGTATGTAGATTGTGCAGTTTTAGCCGCCCTTTCACCTCCCGCTGTCAGGTTTGCGATCAGACCAGTATTCGTTGAATTGCTGTGAAATAACGCGATATTTTACGCGAAATTGGCGGGTTTTTGATACCGACTCAACAAATATTGGTCCGATTGCAAGTCTGACAGCGGAAGGTGAAAGAGCGGCTAAAACTGCACAATCTACGTACTGATCATGTCATGATACGATCAGAACTCAAATACTTAATTGAAGCCAAAATTGTGAACTTGAAATGCCAGGTTTTTGGTGGTAAAACCGGCCCATTTCCAATGGTCCGGGTTTTTCGTGTGGTAAGACCTGTTGCCATGGTCCGGTTTCGGGTGGAACCGTACCTGGAACCGACCCGGGAATTTGGACCCGTTGCTAACACTAAACCAGTCAATAAACATCTGGTTCAATGTTGTTTAGTTGTTTGATGGGCTGAAACCAGTTGCAACAGTTCCAGTTCAGTTCCAACCCAGACCAGGAACCGAACCACGGATTTGAAACCGTTGCTAACACTAACGTAGCCTGTGAAGTCGGCAAATCTCTTGAAACACTGCGTAATGTGATTCTGTAGCTCCCCTTTTGGCATTGCACATCACTTGGCCAAGTTATCAAGGGTCTTGATTTCTGGTTACAGGTATTTCATCAGTCGCTTGATAGGCCCTTTGGTTAGAGGCATATCATCATTGCGATGTTGTTTTGCAGCATATACATTCAGCTCTTGATACTGAAACACTACCTTTTGGGGTTTCATTCGCAAAAGCTGAAAGGCAGCCTTATGACGATTCGATTGTCAGTACGCTTGTTTGAAATTTATCATCCCGTTTTCTGGGAGTTTAGAGCTTACATTTGAGATGTTTCCAAGCAGGGGAATATGGTCAGAGTAGTGGTTCGGGAGATGGATCTCCACACAGTTGAGATCCGATTCGTCGACAAGATGTTCTGCAATTTCTAACTGGAGCTGCGTTTTATCATCATCAACACAACGATGCTTTACAGCTGCAGGACAATTGTTCCAAGCAGAGTCACTCTCTCATTGCGCGTGTGTGTCTAAAGTAAGCTGCTTTTTAAAGCCTTCCGAGACCTTCTTTGTAGATTTTCTGGTGCGGAATGGACTGAAAACATCCTTGTGATGATGAAACTCCTCCATATAATTCTCCATGTACTTGATCATGGTCTCAGTATGATACCAGTACTGTACCATAAGTTGAAAATAAATATAGTTCTTGCCACACAACAGGGCTTCAATGAAGGGAATCCTTTGGCTTGCCAAAGGGTTTAAAAGAGTTGCCGCGAAAACTGGAATAATCACACACCCGAGTGCTTTTATCTCCTTACCACTGCATTGCATCACCTAGCTATATTGCTTGTTGAATTAAGCAAAGCCAGGATATGGAGGCATCATCGCTGAGCGCTGGTTGAATTTTTCAATCCTGGAATGTTATTCGAGGAAGAATATCATCCAGTCCATCAAATGCTTAAGCATACTGAGATACATGGTATGAAGAAAATTGGGTATGATAATAGTCATTGGAGAGATCCATTTCATATTCCAGAAGACACATTCTGAGGTTCCAATCACTCGATCTTCCAGATATTGTCTGTCTTCTTGTCTCCTCATCTCATATCCCTGAGTCGTGAGTATCATCTGTTGGAAGTATAGCCGATAGTCTCTCAATTGCAATGACAATGAATATCCTTCTCCAAACGATGATTTCGGTATTTCGCACACCAGGCAATGGGGCTGCTTGACTGTGTGCAAGTGAATGTTTTCAAAGTAGTCAGCCATCCATACACAGATGACAGGATAACTTTACCACATCCGACCATCTGGACAAAGCTTAACCTTTCCAGGGTTGAAAGTACATCGAGAGGACAAAAAATAAGTTCGAAGACATTCCTTAAATTGTCTTGAATGTGGATTTCTTGTTCCTTCACGGCTGTTGTTTTTCCATGTCCTTTAAAGTGATATTTCAGAGGAACGGAAAGATGGGAAACAAGGATACTTCCAAGATTTGAAGGCTTTGATCTAATTGTCGAGTGGGTGTTTCCGAGACTTAAACATACTGGCCATGCCTTCTTGTCACTAGAATAGTTTGAAAGATGTGTCTGGTCTGAACAGCTGAATACAGTGACAATCGTAGCTCCAAGTGGCTGCCCTAGCTATTGAAGCGGTCAAATCATTGTAGCTATAACAAAACTCAACCAACGCACCTGTTCATTCCACCACCAGTTGCTTGATTTCACCTCTGAGTAGATACGTTTCTCAGCATCATTGAATTCCTTTGCTGGAGCATATGACATATGTTCGCTAAATGCAGGCTGTTGCATGAGAAACCCAATGCATTGACCAGGATTGCGCTAAAAGAAACGTGTGTAATCATCGTCACAAAGGTTGTTTGAATCGGCCAAATGCTTGTAATGCACTTTGCCAGATTTCCAAGAGTCGATGCCCATCGTGTAAGACATTTTGTTCAACCTTTTGAATATAGTGTGAGGTGAAGTGAAGTTGCAGACATTTCCCATCCTAGGGTTCCTGAAAAGCTTGTTGATAGCAGCTTTACTCAAGTTGTGCTTGACACACCAGTATACTAATCGATACTCCTCCTCACAAGAAAATGGTGACGATAAATAAATGTCATGGTCGAAGATTTCATAATACTCATTACTAATTTGCTTGCCCGCTAGCCGGTTGTCCAAGTGTGGTATACTATAAATATGTGTCCAAACGGGAGGTTGCTCTGGTTCGATTCAGGAATTGTCGCTTTCAGTCTCTGTATGGCTCGACTCACTGTCGGAAGAGTATTCAAAAAGGTCGCAATGCGGTTCATGAATGAATTGAAGTAGAATACTATTGTTCTCGGTCACAAAACCATCGTCTGGCAGTTTCTCAGCTGATTGATATAGTATCCTTTCTTTGGGGTCATGATGGAGGTGAGTGATATTAGTGCCAATGTAGGAGGACGTCTTCAAGCAGTAAAGATACTGTTGATGAAAATACATGATTCGTTACCACAATGAAATGTCACAACAACGTTAAGAAGCATCTCAATGGTCTTATAGCTACTGATACAATTACAAGGCGGTTTGTCCTCAGAAAAAGCCACACCTCGATATACATTTTCTATCAAGAGGTTCTATCACTCTTGGAGGATTTCTCTCATCCTCATTCATATGTTTACAAAGTGTTTAATCGCTCCCTCAATTTCAACATCCATTGGATCTTGAAATGCCTCCTGCATCTGCATTCAGCTCATCACTGCAATTGTTTTTCACCATCAGAAGACCCTCCTATGCCCATTGCCTGATTTATGGTTGTCACTTTTTATTTAGTTCGCACCATACATGAACTGTGTATTCTCCTTAGATTCCGATCCAGCGATATCAACGTGGGGTACAAGACCTAGGGCAAGGACAAATGAGTGAGATATGACTGCAGAGCATGCTTTTAGTTGTCTTTGTGATGAATTTAAGCATTCAGTCAACGAATCAGGGCACTTAGACAATGCTAAGCAAATTGTTTCCAAGCTGAATTCATCAGCACAATGTATTTTTGTTACTGGAAGCCTCCAGGAGTGTCTGAGAGGATGTGGAGTGTAAACTTAGATGCGTCAATATCAGGAGAGTATCAGACCCTAGGAGGGCATTTCTGCCAGCCTTCAGAGTAACTGGGAGTCTGGCAACAAGCCTGAGAGCACCTGGAAGCACTGGTCACAATGGTGGAAGCACCGGCGACAAAGCTGGGAGCACCAGAGATAAAGCTGGAAGTGCCAGCGACAAAGCTGGGACCGCCGGTGACACAGCTGGGACCGCCGGCGACAAAGCTGGGAGCACTGGTGACAAAGCTAGGAGCGCTGGCAACAATTCTGGGAGCGCTGGCAACAAAGCTAGGAGTGCCGGCCACAGTGCTGGGAGTGCCTGCCACAATGCTGGGAGTGCTGGTGAGAATGCTGGGAGTGCCAGCGACAAGTCTGGGAGTACCTCAAATCACAGTAGAGCAGCCTGGGAACAACAACATCTTCTTTGGGAATGCTGCTGGTGGGCTTGGAAATCACAGCTACTACTTATCGTTCAATGATTTTTAAAACTCATGTATTCAGTTTGTATTCTCATCTATGTATCTATGTATCTGTATAGCTACCCATCTACGCACGTTATATCTGGACCGGCCGCAGGCAGTGCTCGAGATGGATTCATGGTGCCCCTGAAAACGTCGATCGAGTGAACTCCGAGATACCCTTTGAGGCCGTGATCAGGTCAGTTTGGAGATGTACTTGGAGCCCATAATCGTGGGACCATGGAGGGCGTAATCGGGCAAGTTTGAGACATACACTTCAAGGATGCGATCGAGTAAGTTTGGAGATGCACTTGGAGGCCATAGTCGAGCGAGTTTGGAGATGCACTTGGAGGCTGTAATCGAGCAAGTTTGGGTGGATACTGGAAGGCAGTCGATGGACGGCACACCAGGTGCTGAGACTCTATTCATCAGTTACTTAACTCCCGACTGTGGGAATGTAACAAGGTGACTGTACCTTTGAGCTCTTATGGAGAGCTGGCTGATGGCAGTTGATCATGTCGGAAGCCATGCCGAAAGCAGATGCTAGATTCAGGGGTCAACATGTAATTATGAGAATGAAAGGAAGACAAACAATGTTGGGTGTATGCTGTATGCGGTGTATGCTGTACTTGGCGTCAACACATGATCATGACATGGAGAGATAGAGAGGAATGACTTAACTTTGTGTTCTGGGATGATAGTAGAGTTGTGGACAAGAAAGTGAGAGATGGGGAATGAAGATGAGAAGGATGTGGAAGATTACGAGTGGATGTGAGAAATCAGGGGTATGACTTGCCTGACTTGGGTGTGAAGACAACGTATCAGTGTGGTTACACTCCGGATCAGAACTCGTACCTGCTTTATTGGGGATGGTAAATTGACTTGCACACAAAATTCTGTTATATTCCTGTTTCTCATGATGATTTCCCCCATACCCTCTTATCTCTATCTTTCTTGTTCCCAATTCTACCATCACCTAAGAACACGAAGTTAAGTCATCCTACTCTATCTCTCCATGACATGATCACAAGTTAACACCGAATACAGCAATTACATCAGTGCAGCATACACTGAGTACTGCATACACCATGTACTGCATCATACACTAAGTTCTGCATACACCGCATACTGCGTCATCCTAACATTGACTCTCTCCTGCTCCCAGCCACTCTCTCATCTCTTGGCAGACCATGTTGTACTAAATTCTCTACATTCTCACAATGACAAGTTAACCAATGAATAGAGTCTCAGCTTCCATTACACCTCCCTCCCGAACTACCGCCTCCAGATTGACTGCCTCCTAGTACTCCTCCAATCTCGCTTCATAGTGGCCTCCAAGGGCATCTCCATACTCACTCGATCACAACCTCCAAGTTCGCAACATCAGGGCTTCCAAGTGCATGTCTAAACTCGCTTGTTCACCGCCAGCAAGTGTATCTCCAAACTCGCTTCATCACAACCTTCAAGTGTATCTCTAAACTCACAGATTACAGCCTCTAAGTTCGCACAATCACAGCCTCGAAGTGTGACTGGATCTCCAAACTCGCATGATTACAGCCTCCAAGTGTATCTGCGAACCTGCTCAATTACAGCCTTGGAGTGCATCTCTAAGTTCACTCGATTACGGTGTGGTGAAACGGTGGAACTAGAAGGCAGACAGCCCGAAATCAACACTCTGCCGCACCTCACATGGTATCCGAAAGGTATTCGTGAGAAAGAGCAGTTCTAGCTCAATGAGTGTAGGACGAGGTTGAGAGCATATTAAGGGATACCCGGCCATGATGAACCACACAAATCGAGTGGATCTATGAATGTTTGGCAAGAGTGTGTGAGGATCCACACAAATTGCCTGGATCTAGAAATGCTCGGCAAGTGTGCATGAGACCAAGAGTGGGGAAGAATAGAGGGTGTATTTTGTATAATGAGATGATGTCTATCTACCCCAGGGTTTCCCAAAGATATACTGCCTGTTGCCAAGTCCATCTGCGTTATCCCAAAATCTCCATCTCAATATTTATTGAGAAACTTAGATAATACATGCCCTATTATGAGGTAGCGAATCTTGTGACTGTAACAAAGACCAATATGATTGATGAAATGCCTTGTGGTTATGGAACCCTAAGAACCACTGCTGTGAGAATACGGCACCAAGTCTTCTGCAGACCTGCGCAGCGGTCTCCGCAGCTCCAAAATTTGACTATCCTGATAGTCAAATCTCGTAGCATCTGGAATGTACCTACATCACTGCAGGTGCTTTCCGGAGCACGTCAGAATGCTCTTGCACAGTCTGAGAGCATTTTGCGAAGCTCCAGAAGGGGCTGGGAGCATCTGGAAGTACTTCATCAGGAACAATGCTAGTTTCTGTCCGAAACACCCGGGGGTTTTGGTCGGCTCTGCCAGCTCTGACGGAACCTCGTATCCTCTGACGGAGAAATACACGCTTCCCGTTGCCCAGGCAATGGGTCGTGTTGCATACGTCCCTCCATTACTTTGCGCCCGGAAGGTGGTAACGTGCACGCACCATCAGAACGACACGTGTCTTACACTCTTCGCAGGGGCTGTAGTTATGCTGTAGCCGTTTACACAACGCCTGGCGATATTTATGCCTTTCTCTCGCCGAGTGCCATGTTTCACCTATCCGCTATTGCTATATATTGTATGCCGCACTTTCCCCAAACATGTTTAGCATTAAGATGTTGTTACTTATTACAATACAGTCTTTGCTTCGGTTACATCACTTGCCGTTGCATTTGCTTCGGCATTATCGTATTTTACAGGTCTGAAATATACTGTTTAATCTTCACACTCTCTAGTACTATGCCCTCAGTCCTCCACATTCTGCGTTGATTTATCGTTGGCTTGCGATGCTTCTTCCTCCTCATCCACATCGTCGCCATCCTTGCCCTCATACCCGTCGACATTACTGGTTCCCAGGTCAAACCTACTATTCCCTCAGTCCTCTACATTTTGCGTTGATCCATCATCGGCTTGCCATGCTTCTTCCTCCTCATCCGCATCCTCATCATCGCCATCCTCGCCCTCATACCCGTCGACATTACTGGTTCCTAGGTCAAACCTCTCGAGTTCAGTCGCAGCCTGTTGTTGCCGGCTGGCGGTGGGGATGGCATCACTTTTGTCATGTTCATCTTCGAAATCCCCGCTGCCCCCTGGCATCCCGAAATGCAGTTCATCATCCGTGAAATTGTTGTCTATCGGGATGTTTGGGTCAGTGCTTCTGATCTCAGGTTCCTCAAGCGCCACTTTGGAGGTCAAATAGTCAAGAAGAATACCATTGTCAACATGTGCTGCTTCCACGCTGATCACCACAGCAGGCATTGGGTTCTCCACCTGTTGGATCTGACGCTTGACTATAGCAAGAGTGTTGTTAAACACCCTCTGTTGGTAGCTCTCCGGTAGTGTGTTCCAGGTATTCATCAAGAATGTATATGTGTCTGTAAGGTCAGACGGGGTTAACAACTTGCGACCCGTTACAGCACAGCAGGATATGATCGTACCACTGTCATTCTTGCGGTTGAATTAGTTCGAGGGATCACGTCTGTCTGCTTTCAGCTTTGACTTGGAAGCTTTTGGATGAACACCTTTGTTCTTTTGCCACTCCAGAAGAGCATGGCACAACGCGGTGCAGGTAAACATGATTAGTGGCGAGGGTATATGACCGTCCTTGTTGTCAATCATGGAATTATAAAATCCATCAGCATACTTACCGCAGTTATTCGCCCAATGAAAAAAGTTGATGTAGATAAACCTCGGGATTGATTCTGCCAGAAAGTAAAGTGGACGCTAGCCATTCATTAGCAGCTTTCGACTCTCTCTGCGTTGGATTTGGACCGTGTACACCACCTTCCACATGCTCTGCTGTAGGAAAAAGATACTTATTGTCTGCCAGAAGGGAATCAATGAATTCGAAACGCTCTGTGACAGATTCAAAGCGGTGGAGATCATAAAGCTCCGCAATGTTCTCCATTGCTGATTGAAAAAAATGGGTTTTAACCTTATCGACTTGTGCTTGAACCTGGTACCGGTTTGAGCATGTAATATCCAACGTGGGCCGTTGATTCAGCATACCTCTTTCAAGATCTCCTTTGTGCGTACCTTGAATGCTATGGACCAAATGTTGTTTTGCTGCATAGCAGTGTTCCAGTACGTCTCGATTATCTGCCAGTGTGGGGGTTCAGCTAATGCTTTCGCAACGTGTCACATTGCATAACTTATCATCTCCAAGTCTCTTGCACTCATAAACGGCCGTCTGTTCGACCTGTATAGCTCCAGCAGTCTGTCCGTTGCAAATTCAAGACGTGTCATGTCTGAGTGTTACGGGTCTCAAAGTCTAAGAGAAGGATAAAAGAGATTAGGAAATTATAGAACGATTATAGAATAAGCCGTTCTATTCAGAAAGAATTTTATTATTGTATTATGTGTCGACGGACGATAAATGTTATACCCATTAAAGCTAAAAAACGATAAAAGATAAAGATAGGGGATCATCGAAGGCGATGCTAAGCCCGTACTATCGAATCTATGTGATACTGATAGGGGATCATCGAAAGTGATGCTAAGCCCATACTGTCAGAATCTCCTTTTAAGCATAAGATTGTTATGAAAGGAAAAGATATTAAAAGAGAAGGAAGGAAAAGATATAAAGTCTACTTCTTATGACGGAGCATCGTTGGGTCACCGATCTTAGAGAAGGGGGTGATGTCAGGGGTTTTCTCCTGTCAGTGTAGTGGTACTTGTACCATGTGGTATGGCCTTTAGCGGGGTCATACTAATCACGTCTCGATTGGGCAAGCTTGTGGCTTGGCGGATTCATTGAAAGTAAAGTGCTGCGGCAGCTGATTTGATGATGCAACTACTAGCCAGGTCGAAAGGGCTAGGCCCTGCCGAGCGGTAGTTCTCAACCAGATTTATTCCCAGATACTATGTGGTTGCACGGTACGTGCACGGCAGTCGTGCTAGTAAAGGGCTCTCCGGTTTCCAAGCCTCTTGGATGCGGGGCACGTCCGGGTGATGTTGAAACCAGTAATGCGGAGACCTGAGCACATTATGACTGAGGGAATATGGTGTTGGCTAGGCCAAAAGCGGACATCCGGCATTGAGTTGAGGAGTTGGTTCTGCAATGCTTAATCAATGAGTTGATTAACGCGCCCTATGTTCTACATTGGCATAGCAGTGGATATTAACCACGTAAGACTATGAGTTATTTATCTCATTGGAGATTAATTAACGCAGACGTGTCTCGGAAGAGCAGGCGTTCCAACTACCGTTCGTCGACGTTTGCAAGATGTCAAAGTTGAAGTTATGATCTGATTTATGAGCCGATATGATATCATGGATGAACACGATAACCAAAGGGAGGCGTGGCCATCGCTAGTCAAGGTGCGGGCATCCGGCCGTAAGACGCTTAGATACGTGGCTATCATTTGAGGGATTAAATCATAGTCCCAGTTAGAGTAAGCCAAGGGGCTATAAAGAGATCACATAATTCCGGCAGTGAAGAAGAAGCTCGATAGCGAGAAACGGAACGATACCTACCAGCGGAGAAATATCCTTATTTATTATTGCGTTTTTATAATACCTATTTCTATTATATCTATACCTAGAATCTACTAGCTTTCTGTAGCGGCAGCCCCGCACCTTGATGCAACATACGGTATGACATCAGGAAACGGGTGAATGACGATTACCTTCGAGAACGACAACGACGTTATTGTCTACGGGCTTGAAAAGATTATCTCTTACGCCAGAGAGAATCAGTACATTTTTCTGATGCAAAGTATTTGGTGGATAGCTTCAATTATAGGTCTACAACAGGGATTAGTAATCCACATCGATAATCTGAAAAATAGGGAAAACGTCATATCGGACGCAGCTTCAAAAGCTACATCAGTTGCTCGTATCAATTGCAATCGGAAGAACGAGGGACAAGTACATCCCGATAGGATTGGCCAGATTGATAACAAGCGGGAGATCTCAGTTACGCCTAGAGACCTTGCGGAAGATCAACGTCTCGATAATATACTCGATAACGCAGAACGGTTTCTGGCTAGTTTGGGTAGAGCTCGAAATCAGTGGCAGCTAAATCGGGAAGACCACTTGCCACAAACTAAGAAGCAGTTGGGTAAGAATCGAAAGACCAAGCGACTTCAAAAAGCCAGGAACAAAGCCGAGAGCAATCGACAGCAAAGGTTACAGGAAATACATGATGAGGTTACACGGATCTTTAGTGAAGAATAGGATCTACGGCCGTACGCACTAAGTACATATACAAGTCAACAAGTATATTGTCAGAAGTGTTGTTACCCCTGTAACACTGAGTGACCAAATGGATGGATGCTGCAACTGCCAGAGAACATGAATCGAGGTGTAGTAGACACCACCTGCAGTTGCAATTGCCACTGCCTCTGTCTCTGATTCCTTTCTGTAGTGCGCATTCGCAGTGGATTTGTAATGATTGTGAGGGCTTCTGGATTAGGGATGGGGGTAGGAAGTTTTTCAAGACCGCTGAGAGGAGTGGGAGTGCTAGCAATGCCGGATGCAGGGCTGGATACAACGCGACGCGTTGAGTCTGTCTGTAAGGTTCCTCCGGGTGCTGGTGTGCTACGACTGCTTGTACCAGGCATGCTGGTTGGAGTATTCATTGACCGTCACAGTGTAGCGGACAGGGTGGAAGTCACACGTTGATTGATATCTGTAACACGAGAATTATTCAGCGAAGATAAGGGGGTGGAGTTCTGACCTTGGATTGTAGAGGGTACTGAACTCCCTCCTTGAGAGGTATCCCTCTCGCCAGCCGGTACGGAAACGCGTCTCTCAGCAGGTGGAAGTTGAAAATTTCCCGAACGCCCACGCTTTTGTTAATACTGACGATTAACAAGACTTTGAACATTTCGTACAACCGGAGTCGTGTCATGGTGAGGGCTTTGGGAAGGCATAGTCCGATATAGATGTTCGATGTTAAAAAGGTAGGAATAATTTCCTCTGCAGGCATATGCAATGGCAGGCGAGGTAGACTCCTATTTGAGCGACCATGGAGGGATTCGACAAAAAAGGGAGGCGCAGTGGAGACCGCGCCAGCCTCTAAACCCTGACAATACTCAGGGATGAGATCCCTTGAAAAGTATTTCATTATGGGGTTAACTGGCACCAGATTAAACTCAGCATTGAAATTAACTGTTACAGCAACGTCTGAAGGTCTATTTGCACTGCATGATGGGTGTTGATGCCTTCTTGGCACAATTATCATAGTATTGCACTCGTTCTTAGCACAATACATCGAACCATCGATTGTGTATATCTTCAGCTTCCCAGTGGAAATCCCCCTTTGGCAGAACTTAAAGCATTGCAAATCGAACAATGACATATTCTCTATCCTATGACATCAGTTGCGTGTGCTTTTTCCACTGCTAGGAGTTGGTAGCTGTGTTGGATGGTTGCACAGTTGGGACAACCAGAGAACTACTGAGTTTGCTCCAAGATGTACGAGGTCTGATTGGTAAAAGTGGCACGAGATGCCAAAGCAACGCCCGGCATCGTATACTGTCCTAACCGCAAGTACTAAATCTCGTTTCGGGGCTTCTCATTCATCAGGTGTCTGGTGGTTCTGCAAGATGAAGGCTGAGCCGTTTTGTGTTCGTTAACCAACAAAACAAGTTGAACCAAGAAATCGCAGAAACTCGAGTATATATATCCCATCTCTATGCCTTCACCTCCATTCTGTTTTCCTCCCATATTAAACACACCGCAAAGATCCTGAACTGTCTCGAAAACATGTGACTTCCACAAAACAACTCCTCTTGTTCCAAAACACACCCGATAACCTACACAACTTCGTACGTTCCCTCTGGGCTTCCTTCCGCTACATTCAACTGTATCATAATGCTAACGTGTCCGGTGTAGATTCATTTTCAACTGGCAGCAATGGCACCAAAGCGCAGCCGCAAAGGAAAGGGGAAGGCAACTGCTAGGACAAAAATGCTGACATCGGTTATAAATCGACGCCTGTCGTTGGATCATGACTGTATTAAGAGTTCATCTCAGAACACATCTGTGGACTCATATGGATATACAATGTTTGTGGTGTAAAGGATGAGAGGGCATGGGACCTCTTTTATGATATAATCTTTCTTCATCCAGTCACGACTCGCCACTTTTCACAATTCCAGCTGATGTGGCCACACCGCAGGAGCAGGAGTTCGCCTTTCCGGGAGTGGTGGGTAGCCTTCTGGTCACATATGGGGCAAACGTTTGACAAAACCCGCAACCAAATGAACAATTGGAGGTGGGACAACCCCCGTGCCTTCTGGGATCAAGTCGATTGCTCCAATATGCAGACAACCAGCTCGGGGAAGGTACAGCGCACCGGTGAGTGTTTCTCTTGGTACAGTAGCGATGATCTCAGGGCAAAGATTGAGCCACCAAACTGCGCGCAGTACAAGCCAGGCGACTTCCTAGTAGTTAGACTACTGAATTGGTATGAGATAATTGACGAGGATGATGATGATGAGAACTGGGCGGATCCTAGAACGCCAAGCAGTGGAAGGAGCCGTCCTGGCGATGGCAATGACAATGACCACAGCAAGGGTGAGGAGGACACGCAGGGCAGTGAGAAAGAAACTGGGAAAGGGAAGGGTACAAAGGATGGGAAGGTGAAAGGGAAGGGGAAGGCAACGGAGGAAGGGAAGGGGAAGGGATACGGTAAAGGGAAAGGTATTGTTGAACGAACCCCAGGAGGAGATGATATCTCTCGTGCCGTTGCATTGCAGTTGCAGAAAGAAATGTATGAGGCGGACTCAGACACGGAGGGCTAACCAGAGCTGCTATATTTAGAGCAGGAAGCATCGCCCGCAGTGTCAATTTCCTCAGATGTTGATACCGACTCTACCGAGGAGTCAGGCAGTGAATTTGACTCAGAACTTGATCCCGATGTGGATATATGCATGGAGGATGATGTGGATGCACCAGACGGCGTTGATTTAGACTGCGATGTCGATATGGAAACGGACGGTGACGATGAAGTGGAGGAACATGAACAGGAGGAAGATGAGGAGGAGGAGGATGAGGATGAGGATGATGGCAAAGAACCTCGGACGATTGGCCAGGGAGAGATGGTAAATTCATCGGCTGACGATGTAGATACCATGGTAGACGATCAGCCAATCGTGCTACCTGAGCAAGGCTAGGAGATTCGCGAGCACACCCCATGGCCACAACCTCCGGCATCTGCCCCACGGCCACAAACCCCGGAGCTTCGCCCACAACCACAAACTCCGGAGACTCATCCACTCAGTGGGCTGGAGCATTTGGGGCTTGTGACGCCACAAAAACCTCGCCCAGCGGTGCCAACTTTGTGAGAAGCTGAGGCAGCCGGAAACACCTCAGATGTCGATGTGGATCAGCAGCTGCTGATCGAATCGGCCGGTGGCGACAGTCTCTCCGATGTCTCTCTTCCCGATGTCTCTCTCCCTGATATTCCTCTCCCTGTTGTCCCTCTCCCTGAGGTGCGCCCAGATGGCTCGGTAGGCGAGGAGTGAGCCAGTCTTCGTATTGCAGAGGAGGCGATGGTTGTTGTGTTCGGGTTAGGGTCGGGTTCTTGTCTTGTTCGTTTCATTTGTTCTAATATATTTATCTCAGGCATTGATTATTACACGTGTCGCAAGGTTTTTGGATCGCTCAAGGTTTATTTCATTTGTGGGTTTTGTACTGGTTTTATTTTTATTGGTTTTAGTTTATTCATAGTAGGATGGGACATCGGGCATGCAGCATTTTTGCAACTCTTGGCGTGTAAGGAACCTCCTTGTGATGGTGTTGAGATTCAATAAGTTAGCTGAAAGTATCGTGAACTTACACACGAGGCTGCTCAGGCCCAGCACCAACTTTTGTCACTTTCTACAGTGTATACTTCATGTTAGGGGTTTCCCCTAGCAGTAATAAAGATACATGACAGATCGAAGAGGGTACATGTCTTAGGTTAACCTAAGGGATGCAAAACGCCTATCCTCGAATACGATGTCATGTTTGTCTGTCAAGTGGTCTTTAGCGGGATTACACTTGAGTTACTTGTCGATCAAGCAGTGACGATACACTCACACTGTCGGATTGAAATATGATGAAGTTATACTGCCTGCTCTGGAAGTGAGAAACCTTCTTAGATGCGTATAACTCTTGGCCACGATTACTATATCTTATCTAGCGGGGCAATGCATAGTTAAATTGCGAGTACGCAGAATTACATGCACAGCAGACGATATGCAATATGCAATTACGAGGGATCTGCAACTCACACGCTAAGCGGTGAGATTACTTGCGGCACTCCCCGGTCTACGGAAGGTCGAGGCCTAAGCATGCAGTGTCTGAGGGATTATTGGCATTGGCTGAAGATAAGAGGCCTGGAGCGAACCGGTATTTTTGATTAAAAACCGTATGCATCGCAATGTCATATTATGGCGTGTCAAGAATCTACGTTGGCATAGTATCAGTTGGTCGCTGATTAAATCTATGATGCAATGCCGAATAGCCAATTATGGTGAGGCAAGAGAATATTGCAATTAAAGCATTTAGAAGATCAAACACAGTTAAATTGCGATTACGCAGAGATACGTGTCAGTCGATAATGTTCCAACTACTGAAACAAGCGGGAAAGCAATATGTCCAAGTTAAAGTTATGATCTGAGACGCCATTTGATATAATTTAATATAATGGATGGCCTGATATTAATCAGGAGCGTAATGCTTCAAAACCACATTATATGAACACGGTAACCTGAGGGAAACGTGGCAATCAATTATTGGGCGCATTCAGTAGAATGTAAGGCGCAACGATAACATTGCAATTATACGATAAGCGGACTCATAGCATGGAAGTATGGGCGATAAGAATACTGTCCCTCGAACATGACTATAAAGAGATTACGATTGTCCAGGCAATTTGAAATAACAAGCTCTTGCAGCGAACAGTCAGAAACCTACCAGCGAAAGAAGACCTTTATTTATTATTGAGTTTTTATGATACCTATTATTATATAAAAATCTATTAGCTTTTTGTAGCGGCAGCCCCGCACCTTCGATAAGTATTCCCCGAATGACTATAACCTTTGAGAACCACAACGACATTATCGTATATGCACTCGAGAAGATTGTCCGTTACGCCAAGCAACATCAGTACTTCTTCCTAGGAAATTGTGTCTGGTGGATAGCCTCGATTATTGGGTTAGACGAAGGGCTACGATGATATATCGATAATCTAGCCTCAAGACAACCGGCGATCGTTAGAGGAATATCTAAGACTCCGAGAGATATTGCTAGAAACATCAGCATCGAACCTGATAAGAAGACATCAGAGGTATCTGCGGATAATTACGTTAAGGATCCTTTAAGAAGGACTAGGAAAGGGCGAATCAACCCAATACCTGAAACGAAGAGGCAGCTCAAGAAGGCCTGCCAAGCTGAGCAGCGGAGGAAGGCCAGACAGCAATAAGCAAGTACAAATACTAAGCTTGCGTGAGAAGATTATTAAAGTAATCTTGGAAAGAAATAGATTCTACGGCTGTACTAGTACCTATACTTGGTACGTAAGTATCCCCGTAACACTTCACTCCTCACGTGTTGTCAAAAATGCCAGAGAAAACCCCTTTCTGTTGCCCCGAATTTTCATGCCGAAAGCAGTTCACCTCTGACAGCTGGTGACTTAAACATATCATATTACACCATCCTGAAAACCTTCAAGTTGCACGCAAAAAGAATCTGACTATTCGCAGCGCACCCCGACGCGTTGAACCTGCTCAGCTTCATGAATTCAACGCTAACAAAGATTCAGTGGAAGACTGGGATACGTTTCCCTACCTTGAACACATTGAAAACATAGCAGACTCGGAGTCTCAACCATCGCCACCTCCTCTGCCGTGGACGGAAACATACCTCGGCGCCGGGGCTCCACTGAGCGATTACATTGCTGAGCTATGGGATCGCGATGCTCACAGTTGCCTTGAGACGAACCTACAAAACAATCCCTACTACCCGTTTGCGATGGGTGAAGAGTACAAATATATTCGGTGTGGAATCAAGAAGAAGGGTGTGAAGACGTACTATGACAAAGTGCTGAAGGAAGAAAACACCGCTCTGCAATTCCCAAGCTTCAAGAACAGGGATGGTGTCCAGAAGCTCGTGGCTAGCATGCCAGATGATCAGACTCTCGGGGAGTGGGAACTACACAATCTCGAGGATATGAGATGGAATGACAATTACCAACGCCCTATCAAATACTGGAGTCGAGACATCATCAAAAGCATGAGATGGTTGATGCGGCAGGCTGCCTACGTGGAGCATCTTATTTATGCCCCTCAGCATTGCTTTAACAGCGATACGCCACCAAAACGCCTCTATACCAGAATGCACACTGCTAACTGGTGGTGGGAGACACAGGTAAGGAGAAATACTGGAGGATAATAATGTGCTAATCGACGTTTAGACAATGCTCAGAGTGGGGGATACACTGGTTCCTTTGATCTTCAGATCCGATGGAACACATCTCTCAAATTTTGCTGGCGACAAGAAAGAGTGGCCTGTATATATAACAATTGGGAATCTATCGTTGAAGATCCGCCACATGCCCTCAACGCACAGCGTCATAATGGTCGCTCTCCTACCGATTCCAATCAAGAACTGCAATATTCTTCAGAAGCGGCTGGATGAGCAGCAGCAGACAAACCGAGAGGTGCTAAATGTAGTACTCCGGCAGGTACTCTACCCACTCACCTGTAAACAAAATGCCAGCGCCGAGAGCGGGTATTACAACGTTGTCTGTGCAGATGGCAACTTCAGGCGTTACAAACCGGTTTTAGCAGCATGGCTTGCAGATTGTCCAGAGTATAGTGACCTAAATGATCTCGAGCGGAATATCTGTTTTTGGTGTGAGTGTCCAAAGAACGAACTTGGAGATTATGTGCCTCCTGAAAAGCAACACCCCCGGCAGGATCACAACCTATATAGAACGTGCAGTGATGTCAACACCAAGGTAGCCGATGCCAAACTCTCGTCGTGCCATGTTCACCAAGGATTCAACGTGTTTCGACATATTCCCTGTATTGTGAGCGACCTCCCTAAGCCCGACCTCCTACATACAATGCAGATCGGCATGCTTGACCACCTCCAGAAGTGGATTTTGCACTTCATGAAGACACACGAACGGCTCGACAAGTTCAACGCAGTCTGGTTATCCGTGCCTGCTTACCACAACCTCACACCAAAAAATAAGTTATATGAGGAAGTTTCTCAATGGAATGGGAAGGAGATGAAGGAAATGAGCCAGTACTTGCTTGGAGTTGTAACCCAGTCTCTATGAGGCGGAAGCCCCGCTGAGTGTCCCATATTCAATCGCGCAATGGAGTGCACACGGGCATTGTTTGAATTCTATAGATATGCTCGATATAAATCCCACGATGATGCAACATTAAGCTACATGGAGGACGCCTTGAATCGTTTTCACACCTTCAAAGATGTGTTCTTACTCGGGCGAGCCGGCAAAAAGGCAAAGGCTACAGCCAATGCCCAGAGACTGCAACTCTTGAAGAAGCGAAAGGTAGACGAGGAAACAAATGCTGATTCTTGGACGCTGTCCAAGAAGCAGTGCGAAATGAATGCCTGGCGTGATTATATCCGCCACGAGATAGATATTTTCAAGGAGTTAGATGCCGACTTCAACTTTCCGAAGATCCACTTGATGTCTCATCGGGCAGAACAGATTGGTCAATACAGAGCCTTGCAATAGTATTCTGCCGAGAGACATGAACAAGCACATAAAACAAACCTGAAGGACGGTTGGAACGCATCCAATCACAATTTCAACTACCTGCCACAAGTAATCACCTTTCAGCGTCGCATTCTCTGCTTCGAAATCAGAGAGCACAATCTCCAAGCCCTCGCTCAGCGTTGAGAGAACAGTGCTGCCGCCTGCAAAGTCTTCCCTTCCGGTGCTGATCGGGCAGCCCCCCTGAGCTCCCAGTCATATGCGAAGCCCGAATTCATGCGACCCCAAACCCGCCGTGATGGAAAGCTTCCTGACGCTATGATCAAAGACTTCAGACCATTACTCGACAATACGCAAGACGCAACGCACCGCATGGGAATATACAGCGGCACGCGGGAGTTTATCAAGCATCTGAGTTGTAACAAGACGTAAATATCGGATGATCAACTGCACGCAATGGATCTCTGTATTTACCATTGTATTAAGATTCAAGTTGAGGGTTTAGATGGTGAACACATATCTCAGATGTGTCGATGCACAGGGAGCCAGAGCTGGTGCAGAGGGGATTGACGGAATGACTGGGTGTGGGTAAAGCAACGCCCGGGGAGGTGTTATGGCACGCTGAATGGGCGTCTTCTGTGGCAACTGGAAGGAGTATTCAAAATCAAGCTCCGAAACGAGGCTCGAGCTTTCGTTGAGTACTGGTTAGCCCTGGCACTCACCACAATACCTGAAAACTTGGGCAACTTGGATCCCGTCTCGAAATTTGTACAGGTGAGAAAAGCACCAGCAGCTGTTGCTTTGGAAGTTTTCAGCGTGGGAAACATCGTCGGCCGTGCGCACGTAATTCCAGAGATAGCTACTAGTAGTAAGACAGGAGACCGATGGAACGAGCGATGGATTGTCAATAGCCACCTAGATCTGGCTACTTGGAATGATATGTATAATTAGTAAAGAGAGAATTGCATTTTGCCCACAGGTAGAAGGAACGTGAGGAGAGATTTTCGCAACGTCACCCATTGCATTGCAATCCAGATTCATGCCTGTACCCAATGATCCCATTCTGATGTATGGTCACAGTTGGCCCCAACGCCAGAGTGTTCATTTAAAACAGGAGACCGACAGAGCGAGAAGAACCGGTGAAACAGCGATTGCAGGGCAATATGCAACGCGATGTGTGTTATTGAGACTGGGTGCGGTGTAATTCGCCACTGTGGTGTCTCTGACGGCTCTGACGGAGCGCGTCCTCTCTGACAGAGGCATTCTGCCTGGACAGAAATATTTTTTGCTGATGTGATTCATAGTGGGTGGTATGAGGAAATTGCCAGGATTGATCAAGCCCAGGGAAACTCAGACAATCCACATGCCTACATTTCAGAGGTAAATGAATCATCTCAACGATTGTATTCATTGCTGACATAGTGCATCAGGCTCTTGCAATGATTGCTTGCTCCTGTGTAGCCATGGTATACAACTTCATGATCTCAATTGACTGTATTCAATGATTTCAAACACAGTCACCTACAGAGATTCGGAAAATTGTAGCCTGCCCAATTGCGATGAAGAGATTATCATCTCCCACAAATATTCGGAAGGTAAGTTAGAAGTTCCGTACTTGTTTAATTATTGTTTTGACAATCACTTTAGGAGTGCAAGTTTGGATTTGCAACAGCTCAAATTGTGGATCTTATTCGCGGGACATACTTCTATGGCATTCAACAAATGGGAATAAAAGATGGATTATTAATTGATAAAATCAACCGAACATTCATTGCGCTCACCGTGACGGCCATCCACCATTATCTGTCGGCCTGAATCACAGACATGTTTAGGGTGCTGCCATAGTTTGGTCTAGGAGATGGAGCACAACATAGGTGCAATACAAGAAACCTTCATCAGCAAAATATATTTTAGTCACTGGAAGCCTCCAGGAGTGTCTGAGAGGATGTGGAGTGTAAACTTAGATGTGTCAATATCAGGAGCATATCAGAACGTAGGAGGGCATTCTGGCCGGCCATCGGAGTAACTGCGATCTCTGATGACTGTACAGGAGTACCATGGGAGTGATTGTGACAAGTTTGGAATACCTCGGAGCGCCGGCGACAAGTCTGGGAGTGCCAGCGAGAAGTCAGGGAGCGGCAGCGACATGTCTGGGAGCATCTCGAATCACAGTAGAGCAGTCTGGGAAAGACAGCATCTTCATTAGGAATGCTGCTGGTGGGCCTGGAAATTATAGCTACAACTTATCGTTCAACGATTTTTAAAACTCATATATTCAGTTTGTATTCTCCTCTATGTATCCATATAGCTACCCATCTACACACAGTATATCTGGACTGGCTGCAGGCGGTGCTTGAAAGCAATTTGAGGTGCGCCTGAAACTGACAATGGAGTGAACTCAGAAATACACTCCGAGGCCGTCATCAAGTGAGTTTGGAGATGCACTGGAAGGCCGTGTTCGAGTGAACTTAGAGATGCACTCTGAGATCGTGATCAAGCAAATTTGGAGATGCACTCGGAGGCGGCAATCGAGCGTATTTGGAGATGCACTTGGAGACTGAAATCAAGTGAACTCAGCGATGCACTTGGAGGCCGGGATCGAGCGTGGTTGGAGATGCACTTGGAGACTGAAATTGTGTGAACTCAGTGATGCATTTGGAGGCAGTAATCGAGCGTATTTTGAGATACCCTTGGAGGCCGTAATTGAGCAACACTGGCAATGCACTTGGAGGCCGTGATCGTGTGAACATGCAGGCAGTATTCAAGTGAGTCAGGAGATACACTCGGAGGCCGTGATCGAGCGAGTTTGGAGATGCACTTGGAGGCTGTAATGGAGCGTGTTTGGAGATATACACTTGGAGGCGGTAATCGAGCAAGTTTGGAGATCCACTTGGAGGCCATGATCGAATGAGATTGGACAAGTACTTCCAGGCGGTCGATGGACAGCGCACCGGGTGCTGAGACTCCATTCAGCAGTTATTTCACTTGCAACTGTGGAAATGTGACAAGGTGACTTTACCTTTGAGCTCTGATGGAGAGCTGGCTGATAATGGTCAATCATGTAGGGAGGAATGCCGGAAGCTGAAGCTACATTCAGGGGTCAACTTGTAATCATGTGATTGAAGGAAAGACAAACAATCTTGGGTGGATGCAGTACTCAGTGTATGCTGTACTCGGTGTATGCTGTACTCGGTCTATGCTGTACTCGGTGTATGCTGTACTTGGTGTATGCTGTACTTGGTGTATGCTGTACTCGGTGTATACTGTACTCGGTGTATGCTGTACTCGGTGTATGCTGTACTCGGTGTATGCAGTACTCGGTGTATGCTGTACTCGGTGTATGCTGTACTCGGTGTATGCAGTACTCGGTGTATGCTGTACTTGGTGTATGCTGTACTTGGTGTATGCTGTACTCGGTGTATGCTGTACTCGGTGTATGCTGTACTCGGTGTATGCTGTACTCGGTGTATGCTGTACTCGGTGTATGCTGTACTCGGTGTATGCTTGTTAGGGGCTGTCTCTTAGCAGCGATAATGATACATGATTATGGTTACAAGATGCATACATATCTACGATAGGCATAACAGCTATGCATGTACTATTCAAGTGGTCAGTGATATGCTCTTTAGCGGGAGTTCATATCAGTCGCACAAAGTGTGGGTACTTCGTTCACGCCTGGATACTCTGCGGGACATGCATGATAAATACATGCATGGCAGTTGATAGTCAAATGCGATCAAGTAAACTCCTCTCCTCAACCTGTAACTGGCTAGGATTCGGAAAGGCACGTTCCGGTCTGAGAACAGTCTCGACCTTAGCATGACGTAACTGAGGGATTAATGACGTAGGCATTGGCCTAGAGTGAGCACTACTCGTTGGCTTGAGTATTCTGGATCGCAATGTGACCTCGTATCGGATATGAGCTTACACATCAATAATCTACGTTGGCATAGTATCGGTTAGTCGCCGATTATATCTATGACGCAATTGAATAACTCCCATACATGAGGGATTTAAGAGGTGATACGCATTATCAACTTGGTTGGTAGATGTTCCAACTACCGACTTGTAGGATTGCAAAAGATGTCTGAGTTAGGAAAGGATGAGCTGATATCGTGCGATGGATGGCCTGATTCTTATCAGGAGCGTAACGCTTTCAAACTGCATTGCAAGGACGCGACTACCTGAGGGTGTCGTGGCAAGTTATCTCCAGGCCCAAAGGGAGCGTGGCCGAAATAACGCTATCTCACCTGAGGAAGAACGAGGGCTATAAAGAGCCAGCGTTGGTCGAAGGATTGAGAGGGACATTATCCACAAGATTAGCTTTCAGAGAACACTGAAGACGATTTTAAAATATTATTAAGAATTCTATCCATATTCAAAATTACTACTCTTATCCATCTCCGAAACCAGACTGCGTATGCCTGGTCGACAACTGACACAATCTGAAAACGCTCTGCAACAGATTGTCGGATTGTTCAGCGAACTACTCTCTGAGTTGGCAGAAGCTGGTTTAACCTGCACCTACCGCGATGTTTTTTGTTTCTGCGAACTCGAGACTATCAATTACCTGGTGTTGAGGTATTTGACACTGGCGCATTACCATACGAGGAGTGGGCAGAGGAGTGGTTGCATGACAGGGAAGTTTAGTTTTCCTATACGAGGGAGAGGGTCTTTGGAAGAGATTCAATTTGTCGTGCTCTTGCATAACGGTGCAAGAGGTTGAGTCTTCGGATAAGACGAGGAAAGAAAGAGATGTTTAGATAGGTGGTTGTACTTAATTCAATAAGTGTTGTATTGATTATAGGGATTAAGAACCCCCGTAACAGTATAATATTTTAACTAATTTACGCTGTTATCTGAGAGTGGATTAAACAATATACAGCTCCAATTACATGTCACCAGAGTTACTTCATCTGTATAAGGGACTCTATAAAACCGAACCAAACTTTTATTGAAATCCAAGGAAACCGGAGTTACATCTTATCAATATCGATAAACTACAGATTAGTCACGGAAATGAGTTTGGAGTACCAGAGGTGCAAAGACAACTTTTGCTGTATTTATTTGGGCCAGAGAACTTGCAGCAATCATTGCCGGAGACAGAATTGCTTCTGCGTCAGCTGCCAGTTATACAACATGGAGCAAAAAACCACTGCAGTTATCTGCCAGAAGTGTAACTTCCCATCAGAGTGTTACGCTTATAAATATCTTGGCAAGATCATTGGGAGAGCTTCCTACATTCTGCAAAGACATTGCATCGACCATTGTCAATTGGATAACTGCCCACATAAGGACGAGGCATCTGTCGAGTTGAATAGATTGATTCCACCTCCCGATTATAGTCATCTTGTTCAAGATGGCGGCCCCAAGAAGACAATTGACATACACCAGCAAGGGGCTGGCACCCAGTGGCTCGAGGATAGAGAAACCCAGATCCCCAGCGGGAAGGGCTATCCCAGAATGGTGTCAAGAGTACCAAAGAAGAATAGAAGCCGCCCGAAGGGCATACTTGCTACTCAAAAGTCACGAAGAGCCAGACGAGGCACCAAGCGGCCAGGGGAAAGTGGAAATGACAGAAGCAAGTACCGAATTAGTGCAAAGGCAATTGTCGGAACTCGCTCAACAAATTGTCCATGTTATACAGGCATGTAACGAGGAAAAAGATATCCTGGAGGAAGAATTCAACTCCCTTAGAAACGGGATATCCATTATGGAAAGTCGACTTCAAACCAAGAAAGTCAGGATAGATTTTGAAGTTTGGGAGTGGGATCTATGATGTAGTTCCAGCAAGCAATATTGGAGGAGGTCCGATCAGGAATTCATTTTCTGCAGGAGCAGAATAATCCGATAGTAGGATAGGCCACCAATTTGTTTGCCGGAATACGACAGGAACTCAAAGGCCAAAATAAGAAGATTATCGATAACCATCTTCAAATCTTTCATACAAAAAATTCTGTTCAAGCGGTCCAAAAGACGATAGACATCTTGTCTAAAAGGATCGATGAAGTTAGTAGGGTACTAGCAACAATTACGGAATCTATGAAGAGTATTCCATCTATGAGAGAATTATGCCAGCATCAAACTACAATGGATGAAAAATTAGCTCAGGTCGAAGAAATCAATACTTGTTAGTGGTTGTCCCCGAACAGCAATAATGGTACTTACATGGTATAATAATGAACACATGTCACGGAGTTACTCCCGGTATAGTCACGTGATGTGCATAACACCTGTTCATAAGCCTACAAGTAACCAGTCTTATATCCTTTAGCGGGGATACATAAGAATTGCGTGTCGATTGAATAAGTGACCAAGTACACTTAGCGGATTCACTTAAGATGATGCAATCATGTCACAATCGCGGGGAAGCTTGCTTCAGCCGTGCGCATGATTTTCAACCACATTCACTATACCTGATACTAGCGGGATTTGTCTTATCAGACACAACAGTCGTTAGTCCATATGCGATTACGAGGGATCGTCAACTTAGTGCCTCAGGCAATAAGAGTTATTGGCGCACTCCCCGGCCAAAGAGAATGGTCTCGGCCTAAGCATAACGTGACTGAGGGAATTATAACGTTGGCTGATGATATGAGGCCCGAAGCAACCCTGCTCATTGGATTGAGTTAGTATGCATTGCAATGTCAGACTCGTATTCCATACGAGCTGACGCGTCAGGTTCTACGTTGGCATAGTATCGGTTGGTCGCTGATTGAATCTATGACGCAAGCCACATAGCCGTAAGGGTGAGGCATTAATTTGCGATAAGCACTGCCGACTAAGATCGGATGATGTTCCAACTATTGATGCAAACGGATTGCGAGATGTCTAAGTTCAAGTTCTGTCTGGCACACTTCATGACACATGAGTTGCACAATGGATGGCTTGATATTAATCAGGAGCGCTAAAGCTTTAATACCTCATTGTCGTAATATGTGTTTGTTATCAGTGGAGTCATAGCGTCGCAGTATGGGCGTACAAACCCTCGAAGACGACTATAAAGAGATGGCATGGCCCCGGCCATGAGAAGGAGTTAAGAGAACAACCCACAGTCAACAATCAGAACACCGAAGACGATCTTAAAATATTATTAACAATTCTATCTATTTTACTATATAACCATTTTGTTCCTTATCCACCTACGTGATCAGGCTGTATATGTCTGGACAACGCTTGACACAATCCGAATACGCTCTGCAACAGATTGTCGGGTCATTCGGCGATTTGCTTACTCAGTTGGAAGAAGCAGGTTTCACCCACACCTACCAAGTCGTTTTTTGTTTTTGTCAACTCGAGAATATCGACTACCTGGTGTTGAGGTATCGGAACACTGGCGTACTACCATTCGAGGAGTGGGCAGAAGAGTGGCTGTTCGACAGGGAAGTTTAGTCTTCCTATATCTCGGCAACAGACAGTGGAGAAGATTTCATTTTGGTCGCTCTTGGTCAAGTGAATCAAGAGGTTGAGTCTTAGGACAAGACGAGGGAAAAAGAGTAATTAGATAGGCGGTTGTACTTAATCTAATAAATATTGTATTAGTTATTGGGATTAAGAACCCCCTTAACAATACTGGACTAACAACGGCCATGGAGCAATATAAATTCTCCGAATCAACACTGTTTGAATTCTGACAGAGTGCTGCTGGGCCATCAGGGACCCAGCAATATGTTCATCCTCAAAGATTAGCCGCTTTCCAGTCTCCATCGGTGTCTAGTCTTAGGGATACCGAGAGTGCCTCTACTTGGCTCAGAAGAATATGAGGGGGAGCAGGCGACGGAGCAGATGGCGATGGAGCAGATGGCGGAGCAGCCAGAGGAGCAGACAGCGGAGCAGCCGGAGGAACAGACAGCGGCGCAGCCGGAGGAGCAGACGGCGGAGCAGCCGGAGGAGCAGACGGCGGAGCAGCCGGAGGAGCAGACGGAGGGGCTGCCAGCGGTGGAGGAGCAGCAGGGGATCCGCCACCACCGGACCCACCACCATCTGAACATGGAGGAGCCGGGGGCAGATGAATGTTTAGAAGACAAAGACCAATTAAAGAGCTAGAATTCACCAAATCCATTAAGATTAAGGAACCTAAAAAGTTTCACGGAAATGCCGGCGAAGACTTTGATACCTGGTGGGTATTAGTTCAGGTCTATATAGAGGATCAGCCAGAGAAATTTCCAAATGACGAACGAACCATTGATTGGATAGGATCCTTGATGGATAGCTATGCGGCATCGTGGCATATCCAGTGGATTAAAGGAACCTTTGCAGGAGTACACCCTAAGTCAATAATGGGCTATGTGAATGCGCTGAAACTCAGGTTTAAGGATAAGGATGCAAAGGATGAGGCGTATGCCGATCTCGAGAGAGTCCGATATGAGGGTTGCATACGCGATATGTTTACCAAGATCCAGACCTTTGATGATAAAGCGATGGTTACCGGCGTGGCCATGAAGAAAATGATCCTCGAAAGGCTACCACAGAAGATTCTCGAACAAATGCATACTGTGGACTTACTGGGGACAACTAATCAGGAAATTATTATGATTATTACCAATGCTGGTCAAACTGCGGAAAAATGGGAAGCCGCAAGAAAAAACCTGGGGCTTAAGGCTACTTGGAAATCATACGATAGGAAGAATCCAAAGCTCAAACGAAGCAGAGATAAACCAGGAAAGTTCGAACCAAGGGACCAAAATGAAAGAAGGGAATTCCCATCGGAACAGAAAAAGTTCAAAAAGGACCGGTCTAGTCGAACGATACAGAAGGATTATGCGAAAACCCAAGGAATAGAACCTTTGGAAATAGAGCGACGAAAAGAAGCAGGAGAATGCCTTGGATGCGCATAGCCTTCGGATAGGAAAGGAAATCACAGAGTTAGAGATTGTATCAGACCCATCAAATTGGATAAAGGAACGGCAAGCTTCCCAAAGGCCAAAGAATACCAAAAAATGAAGGTAGCAGAGATGAGAGTGTGTAGTGATGAGGAGGATAGTTCGAGTTCAGATTCCGAGAGTGCTGACTCAGACGATGAACAATTCAAGGACGACAGAACGGAAGAAGAACCAGGAGAGGAGTCGGAAGGTGAGTATCTCGATAAGGAGCAAGAAGAGGATCAACAGGAGGAGGAGATAGAAAGGAATTGGTGGGATTCACCATCGGATTCAGAATAAACTAATAAGCCACATTATGCTTAAGGTCGAAAATTAATGTTTAAACATACCTATCTTGATAGGAAGGCCTATTTCTCTTTTTGTTTTGTTATTTTTCCTCTGAGCATGACCGGAAGGTCGAAATGGCAGGTCCGGAAGGAAATACGAATTAATACTACTCACCAGCTACAACATATTTTCATATTCACCTTGTATAACCCGTTGTGGTTACACTATGGTCGAAAGAATAGCGATGGCAAAACGCAAAGCTTCGGAGCCTCTGGAGAGGAAACCAAAGAAAATTAATATATCTACCGATTTCATTTACTACCAACCAGCTCTTCATCCAAAAATTGGGAAAGTGTCAACTACAAAAATTGGCAAATGGCCGATCTACGGATTTTTTATTGATTACGATGGCGAATACTTTCCTCTGAGATGCATGCTCGATTTGGGAAGCACCTTCTTTGTCATGTCACCCGAAGCTGCAAAGGCCTTTTCAATACCAGTGGTCAAAAGGTCTAGGCCAATAAAATCAGGGGATGTTTCAGGAAATAACCTTGAAACCGAAATCCTGTTCACGGTCCCATTAGAAGTATTATTTGGCAATCATCGATCCTATAACGAGGAAGATCACGCTTTTGAAGTAGTAAAGACTTCTCAAGATTACGACACATTAATTCCAGCATGGTACTTAGAAAAACACAAGGCCCACGGAACAACGACAAGTCATTTACATTTTCCTCATTGCCAATCCGAATGTTATAACCATGGGAAGATACATCTGGAATACTCGATTACTTATGATAAGAGGATTGCACTTCACGATAAGGCCATACATATTGGAGCGATAGTTATGAGCAATCCATCAATTGCGAAAAAATTACCTACACATTATCATAAGTTTCTACTCTTGGTTGACCCAAAGGAATCAGAAAAGCTGCCAGATAATAAGGGGTGCGATCATAGAATTGAGTTATTGGAGCCCGAAGATAAGCTACGAATGGGACCACTTCACCAATTATCGCAGCAAGAAGAGAAAATATTGGTCAAATATCTCGACAATATGATAAAGGAGGGCACAATTCGTCCCTCTAGCAGTACGGTGGGAAGTTCCATACTATTCATACCTAAGCCCAATGGCTGCGGCTTACGTCTTTGTATCGATTATTGGCATCTAAACGATTTTACAAAAAAGGATAGAACGCTATTACCAATTATGGAAAAATTATCTGCTCATGTAAGAGGCGCTACACATATTACAAAAGTGGACCTGAAGCGAGGATTTTACCTGATAAGAATCGCATTAGGTCACGAAAAATATAAGGCTTTCCGTACTATATTCGGCCTTTACGAATATTTGGTTATGCCTTTTGGACTTTGCAATGCACCTGCTACGTTCCAAAGAGAGATCAATAGAATCCTGCGACCTTTGTTGGGGCTAGAGTTGGTTATTAGAACCGATGTTCATATTGATGAGGACGAAGGAATGGTTGTGGTAGCCTATATTGATGATATATTAATCCCTATGAAAGGATCTCTCGAAAAACACCACAACCAAGTATCAAAGGTCGTCGAACTTTTATTGGACAACCATATGTGCATCGAAATAGATAAGTGTATTTTCGATGCTTCGGAAACCACGTTCTTGAGGTTTATGGTCAGTTGTTCCGGATTACGTATGGACCTAGATAAAGTGAAAGCAATTGTTGATTGGCCCAGGCCAACCTCGAGGAAAGAAGTTCAACAGTTGCTAGGATTATGGAATTTTTACCGCAGATTTATTCACAATTTTTCTGCTACAGTATCACCAATTACAGATTTACTTTGACAGGATACGAAGTTTGATTGGGGAGAAGCTCAAGAAGCAGTGTTCCTAAATAAACGATACTATTTACGTCAGGAAAAACCCCAATCCTTAGGCTTTATGATCCGGACAGACCTGCATTGCTGGAGACCAATGCATTCGACCTCCCAATAGCAGGCATATTATCACAGAAGTTTGAGGACGGAAAAATTCATCCAGTTAGATTCGTATCAAGGAAGCTTAATCCTGCGGAATTAAATTACAATGTATACAACAACGAAATGTTAGCGGTGGTATTCTCGCTCCACAGAAATCACCATTATCTGCAAAGAGCTGACCACAAGACAACAATCTTTTCGGACCATCAGAACCTTAGGTACTTTAAAACGCCAATATTGCTTAATAGGAGCCAGGCTAGGTGGTCCGAGGAACTTAAGCAATATAACTTCCAGTTATTTCATCGGAAAGGTTTCTCTAATGCCAAAGTAGATATAATCTCTAGGTGCTCGGCATTCACCTCTAGAGAAGGGGGTACAACTTCGGCAACTAACCAAACAATGATGGAAAAAGAGCAATGGTTAGAAGTTGGCGCTATGGAATTGGATTTCAATAATGGTATCGAGACACTTCAAATATCGGCAATCGAAGTACAACAGCTGCTGCCGGAAGCAAAAGAACGGATTCAGGAAAAAGCTATGTTGGACGATAAGTATAGAGAGCTATGCAAGCAAGTGTCAACAGGAGGAAACATCAATAAGAGCTTTTCAGTTACGAATGAATTACTATGCTGGAAGAATAGAGATTACGTACCCGAAGGTCTGCGACAATGAATGATTAAGTCAGAACATGATTCGAAGATAGTGGGACACTTCGGCAGGGAAAGGACGCTAGAGTTGGTAACAGGAAAATTCTACTGGACAAACATGGAACGCGATATACGGAAATATTGCAATGAGTACGATCTATGCCAGAGGACCAAGGCTCCTAGGCACGCGAAGCACAGTCTTTTACATCTCTTGGAGTTAGCATGTATACCATGGACACACATGATTACGGACTTTATTACCGATCTTCCGGAATCCGAGGGAGCTACAATAATTCTTGTGGTAGTAGATCGGTTCACTAAGATGGCGCATTTTATTCCAATCAGGAAAAAAGATTCGCCGACAGTAGCCAGGGCTTAGATGGAAAATGTGTGGAAATGTCATGGATTCCCAGAGGACGTGGTATGTGATAGAGACTTGACATTTACGGGAAGCTTCTTTACGGATCTATATAATTATCTAGGAATCCAGCCTAGCATGTCATCTGCTTACCATCCGCAAACGGACGGTCAGACGGAACGGATCACCCAAGTAATCGAATCATACTTGCAATCCTATTGCAACTACAAACAGAATGATTGGACTTCTATGTTAGCAATGGCAGTGTACGCTTATAATAATTCGAAGCACTCGTCAACGAAAATATCCCCGCTTTATGTGAACTACGGATTGGAACCATGTACGACTTGGCCAATGGAAATTCAGTTCAGGAATCTAGCGTCCGAGTTATATGGGCACTATATGACTAGTGTACATGAGAGACTCAGGGAACGGTTGGCGGAGTCGGTGGAAATGATGAAGAAGCATTATCATGAGAAAAGGAAAACGATGGAACCATTGGAAAATGGGGAACTAGTTATACTGAACGGATGGAATATTCGAGCAAAGCATAGGTGCAAGAAACTGGAGGATAAAATGCTTGGACCATTCGAAGTGCTATTGGTAGCAAGCAACTTGCGATATTGCAAACTCAAGCTACCCGATTCCGGGAAGATTCACCCAGTCTTCAACATCGACTTACAAGAACGATACAAGGGAACCGACCCTAAGAAACAAATAATTGAAATAGAAGCCGACGGTGAAGATTGGGTAATGGAATCGATAATAGCAAGCGGACCCTCGGATAATAATCCCAAGCAACATGTATTCCTAGTTGAATGGAAAGATTTTTCGCAAGGAGAGAATACGTAGGGAATGTATGAGAATGTAGCAGATCTCAATTCAAGGTTGTTGGAGGATTACTATGAGCGAAATCCAGCAGTGGAAAAGAACAGAAGATTCGAAAATAAGGGAAAAACAATTAGGAAAAGGAAATGAAGGATATGAGAAGATCGTACGAAAGCTAAGGGGTTTGTTTTATTATTGTTTTGTTTTGTTTTGTTTGTTTGGTTTTATGACAAAGCACCGTTGAGGTCACCGGTCTTAGAGAAGGGGGTGATGTTAGGGGTTGTCTCTTAGCAGCGATAATGATACTTCATTATGGTTACAAGATGCATACATATCTACGATAGGCATAACACCTATGCATGTACTAATCAAATGGTCAGAGATATGCTCTTTAGCGGGAGTTCTTATCAGTCGCGCAAAGTGTGGGAACTTCGTTCACACCTGGATACTCTGCGGAATATGCATGATAAAAACATGCACGGCAGTTGATAGTCAAATGCGATCAAGTGAACTCCTTTCCCCTACCTGTAACAGGCTAGGATTCGGAAAGGCACGTTCCGGTCTGAGAACAGTCTCGACCTTAGCATAACCTAACTGAGGGATTAATGACATAGGCATTGGCCTAGAGCAAGCACTACTCGTTGGCTCAAGTAGTCTGGATTGCAATGTAACCTCGTATCGGATACGAGCTTACGCATCAATAATCCATGTCGGCATAGTATCGGTTGGTTGCCGAGTAAATCTATGACGCAATTAAATACCTCACATATATGAGGGATTTAAGAGGCGATAGGCATTAACAACTTGGTTGGTAGATGTTCCAACTACCGACTTGAAGGATTGCAAAAGATGTCTGAGTTAGGAAAGGATAAGCTGATATCGCGCGAAGGATGGCCTGATTCCTATCAGGAGTGTAATGCTTTCAAACCACATTGCAAGGACGCGACTACCTGAGGGTGTTGTGGCAAGCTATCACCAGGCGTAAAAGGAGTGTGGCCGAGATAACGCTATCACACCTGAGGAAGAACGAGGGCTATAAAGAGCCAGCGTTGGTCAAAGGATTGAGAGGGGCATCATCTACAAGATTAGCTTTCAGAGAACACCGAAGACGATCTTAAAATATTATTAAGAATTCTATCCATATTCAAAATTACTACTCTTATTCATCTCCGAAACCAGGCTGCGTATGTCTGGTTGACAACTGACACAATCCGAAAATGCTCTGCAACAGATTGTTGGATTGTTCAGTGAACTACTCTCTCCGTTGGCAGAAGCTGGTTTAACCTGCACCTACCGCGACGTTTTTCATTTCTGCGAACTCGAGAATATCAATTACCTGGTGTTGAGGTATTTGAACACTGGCGCATTACCATACGAGGAGTGGGCAGAGGAGTGGTTGCACAACAGGGAAGTTTAGTCTTCCTATACGAGGGAGAGGGTCTGTGGAGGAGATTCGATTTGTCTCGCTCTTGCTTAACGGTGCAAGAGGTTGAGTTCTAGGATAAGACGAGGAAAGAAAAAGATCTTTAGATAGGCCATCGTACTTGATTCAATAAGTGTTGTATTGATTATTGGGATTAAGAACCCCCGTAACAATGCTGTACTCAGTGTCAACTCATCATCATAACATGCAGAGACAGAGAGGGATGACTTAACTTGGAATTCTGCGATAATGGTAGCGTTGTGGATGAGAAAGAGAGAGATGGGGGATGAAGATGAGAACAATTCAAAGAATATGAGTGGATGTGAGAAATCAGAGGTATGACTTGCCCAATAGGATTGGGAAGACCTTGTGTTGGTGTTATTACACGCCGGATTGGGACTTATACCTGTCGTATTGGGGATGGTAAATTGACTCGCACACGAAAATATTTTAAGTCCCAGTTCCTCATGATGATCTGCCCCATCTCTTCTCATCTCTCTTCGTCACGTCCTCAACTCTACCATCACCTAAGAGCACAAAGTTAAGTCATCCCTCTCTATCTCTTCATATCATAATCATGAGTTAACACCGAGTACAGCATATACTGACTACTGCATACACAATGTACTGCATCATCCCAAGATCGACTGTCTCCCGCTCCCAGGCAGTCTCTCACCTTGTTGTACTCAAGTCTCTATATTCCCACAATTACAAGTTAATGAATAAATAAAGTTTTAGCTTCCATCGCACATGTCTTCCGATCTACTACCTCCAGATTCACTCCCTCCAGATTGACTGCCTTCAGATTGACTGCCTTTAGATCAATTGTGTTAATCCTTTGGTGTTACAGGTATAATTCCGGGATCATACAGGATCACTCGATAATTCAAATATGGATGCTCAATCTGAACGCATGAATTATCACTCGGATTTCCTAATTGGATCAACCTTCCAGATTTGTTCACGTATTGGTTATATCTCCATTACCCTACCTTCATATCAATAGACTAATGACAGCAATCAAGCCAAGTGCAAATAAAATGTGTGTTATCTTTAAATCTGTACTGGTTATAGGATCTCTATTGTCAATTGTTTATTCCGTATCGGCAGGAAACCTTATTCCTAGTCGCTGAACAAACGACCATTCTCTCATACCCCAGTGGTTCATTCCTTATGAGATAAGATGTTGTCAATATCGAACTACGACCACATTTCAAGATATGCAGAGTGATGTAGAAGATAAGTTCATCAGCACAATGTATTTTAGTCACTGGGAGCCTCCAGGAGTGACTGAGAGGAGGCGGAGTGAAAACTTAGAAGCATCAATTTCAGGAGGGAACCTGACCCTAGGAGGGCATTGCGGCCGGCCATCGGAGTAACTGGGATCTCTGATGACTGGTACGGGAGCACCATGGGAGCAGTTGTGAGAAGTTTGAAAGCACCTGGGACTGTTGCCCAACCAATGCAGGAATCCCAAACTAACTCTGAGAGATGCCGGGTTCTTAGGGATATTCACTTGAAGCACTGCAGGCATTATCTGAATGAACATGAGCAATAAGAATACCCTCCACATATGATGCATAGATTATTGTTCATTATCAACTTCTAAATCATACTATAGTACCCAGCATTTCATTCAAAATTCTATAGTTTGCATCGCTACATTAAAGAGAACCAAAGGAAATGACGAGGGATTCAAAAATTAAAGTAGGTGAAACCAAAACATTAACCCGATTAAGCGATCAGAATGCAATTGAACATAGTCTCAATGTCATCCACCAAATTTCCCATCTCATCAGTGCCGACAATTGCAGGCACACACAATTCATCCACGGGGCAAAGAAGCTGGAGGCGCTCCTTGTATTTCCGAATGATTCTGGCCTGGAGAGTGGGTGAAATTGAATTACAATGTCATCTGGCTCAATTTGTAATATCTAAAAGGTTTGAATTGAGGTTAGTGAGCGGTGAATCAAAATGGGGTTTGAAAGGCAAATATGACAAATTCGGGGGAAAACAAGGTACACCACCAGGAAAGGAGGAGTGTCTGATGTGGAGTTCGAGGTGGGCAAGGGGAGTGCTGATGTTGATGGAGGAGTGCAGAATGAAATTGAGGGGCGAAAATCCAGGCCAAGGAGCGCCGACAGGGATTGAGGAGTGCATATCCAGCGGAGCAGCCCATCCATGCTGAGCAGTGCTGAAAGGGGAGAGAGGTAATGAGTCTGGAATGAAATAGTGGCGCTCCTATTTGAGGTCAAGGAGGGGATTGAGGAGCGCCGAGCGAAAAGGGAGTATGGAGCGCTGAATGAAATATTGAAGAGCCATTCAAAACTGAGGAGCACCGACGAGGATTGAGGAGCGCCTATTATTGCGGAGAAGCACCATTGGGGGGGGGGGGGGGGGTAT